>WPCJ01384171.1_pt1 | contig 42038 bp, 31 predicted proteins | sample 5399831 | NCBI WGS metagenome assembly WPCJ01 (sample SAMN12869470, study PRJNA574797) | sludge metagenome | isolation source: wastewater treatment of pH10 | place: China:Beijing | collected 2019-05-20
GCCCTGCTGCGCCTTGCGGTACAGGCCGCCTTCCGCCCCGGCGATCCGCTGCCGCTGCTGGCGCTGGTCAAGCACCCGCTGCTTTCGCTGGGGCTGGAGCGCGCGCCCGTGCGCCATGCGGCCGAACTGATCGAGCTTGCCGCCTTGCGCGGCGGCACAGGGCGCCCTGACATCGCCACCTTGACCGACCTGTTCGAGCGGCGTCTGGCCGATCCCGGCGACGGCGGGCGCGAGCTGTTCTGGTTCGCCCGCTTTCCGGCGCGGCGCATCGCGGAGGCGATCGCCATCGTCCAGCGGCTTGTCGAGGCGCTCGGCCCGCTGCTCGAACTGCGCGGACGCTCCGATCTTGGCGTGCCCCAGTTCGCAGAGGCAAGCACGAAGGCGCTGGAAGCGCTGGGCCGCCATGCCGACGGCAGCGTCACCGCCCTTTATGCCGGCGATGCCGGCCAGAAGCTGGCGCAGGTGCTGCGCGATCTGGTGGCGGCGCAATCGCCCTTCGCCTTCGGCGCGGACGAATGGCCGGACGTGCTCGACGCCCTGCTTGCTCCCGAAATGGTGAAGCCGCGGCAGGGTACCGACCGCACTATTGCCATATGGGGCGCGCTGGAGGCGCGGCTCCAGCATGTCGATACGCTGGTGGTCGGCGGCCTCAACGAAGGGGTGTGGCCGCGCAAGCCGGAGAGCGACCGTTTCATGTCGCGGCTGATGAAGGGCGGGCTCGACCTCGAGCCGCCGGAGCGGCGAATCGGCCTTGCCGCCCATGATTTCCAGATGGCGATGGGCGCGCCAAAGGTGGTGCTGGCGCGGGCGTTGCGCTCGGGCGACGCGCCGGCCGTGCCATCGCGCTGGCTGCAACGCCTGCTCACCTTCACGGGCAAGGACCATGCCGCCGTCATGCGCCGGCGCGGCGAGCAACTGCTTTCATGGGCGCGCACGCTGGATGAAGCGCCACGCTCCGACTTCGCACCACGCCCCTGCCCCGTGCCACCCGTGGACGTGCGCCCGAAGCATTTTTCGGTTACGGAGATCGAGACGTTGCGGCGCGATCCCTACGCCGTCTATGCGCGCCGCATCCTCGGCCTTCATGCGCTCGATCCGGTGATCCGCGATCCGGGCGCGGCCGAGCGCGGCACGCTGTTCCACGCCATCCTGCACCGCTTTTCTACAGAGGCTGATCCTGCCGCTCCGGATGCACTCGAAAAGCTGGTGCAGGCCGGCCGCGACTGTTTCGCCGAAGCCGAACTGCCCCAGGATGTCGAGGCGGTGTGGTGGCCGCGTTTCGAGACGATGGCGGCGAACGTCATCGCATGGGAGCGTGACCGCTTCGACGTGCTCTCGCGCCATGCCGAGGCGCGGGCGGAAAAGACGGTTGTCGGCGGCACCGGCGTCACGCTGTCCGGCTATGCCGACCGTGTTGATCTTCTCACCGGCAACATGGCCGACATTCTCGACTACAAGACGGGTTCCTCGCCCTCCAAGGTGCAGGCGCACACGCTGCTTGCACCGCAACTCGCCCTGGAAGCCGCACTGCTGAGGCGTGGCAGCTTCCGCGATCTCGGCAGCCGCGAGCCGGCGGACCTCGCCTTCATCCGCCTGCGCGCCAATGGCGAGGTGGAACAGGAATCCATCCTCAGGCACGGCAAGGCGACCCGCTCCGGCACGGAGCTTGGCGAGGATGCGTGGGCGCGGCTGGAAAAGCTGCTCTACCACTACGCCAACCCGGCCACCGGCTATCTGTCGCGCGCTCTGCCCTTCCGCGAGGGCGAGACGGATGGCGATTACGACCATCTGGCGCGCGTGCTGGAATGGTCGGCCGGCGGCGACGGTGCCGGCGAAGGGGGAGAGGAATGAAATATCCGATCCCCACCGACACGGCACTTGCGCAGGCGCGTGCCTCCGACCCGGCCAATTCGGCCTGGGTATCGGCCAATGCTGGCTCCGGCAAGACGCATGTGCGGGCCCAGCGCGTCATCCGCCTTCTGCTGCGCGGCACCGAGCCGTCGAAAATCCTGTGCCTGACTTATACGCGCGCGGCGGCGGCCAACATGTCGAACCGCGTCTTTTCCACGCTGTCGGAATGGACAGCGCTGGACGAAGCCGAGCTTGCGAAGCGCATCGAGACCATGGATGGGCGGCGGCCTGACGCCGAGACCTTGCAGCGGGCGCGTCGCCTGTTCGCCGAGGCGCTGGAGACGCCGGGCGGGCTGAAGATCCAGACCATCCACGCCTTCTGCGAGGCGGTGCTGCACCAGTTCCCGCTGGAGGCGAACATCGTCGCCCATTTTCAGATGCTCGATACGCAGATGGAACGGGCGCTGGTCGCCGCCGCGCGCCGCGACATGATCGCCGGCGCGGTGGGCGGGGCCGGCACGGAACTGACCGAGGCCTTCGCCACCGTGCTTGCGCGCGGCGGCGAAACCGGGCTCGACGCGCTGCTTTCCGAGATCGTGGGAAAGCGCGAGGCGCTGCGCGAGTTTCTGGGCAAGATCGGCGGGACGGCGACCGGATTCGAACCGCTTTTCGAGGAATTCGGCTTCGATTCGACAGACAGCGAGGCCGGTATCGCCGAGGCGGCCTGGCCGCTGCCCAGCTTCGAGGCCGGCTATCTCGCCGCACTGGATACCGCCGCGACAAAGCTCGGCGCCAACCGGGCCCGCACATCGCTGGTGGACGAGGCGCTGGCGGCCTTCGCGGAAAAAGACCCGGTGCGCCGGCTTGGCGGCCTGCAAAAATCCTTCCTCAGCGGCAAGGGCGAAGCCTACAAGCCGGACTGGCTGTTTTCCAAGGCGCTGATCGCCGCCATGCCGAATCTGCCCGAACGCTACCTCGCCGCCACCGAGGCCATCGCCGCCGCCTGCGACCGGCTGGCGCTCTACCGCATGGTGAAGGGCACGACCTCGGCGCTCACCGTTGCCGACTGGCTGATCCGCCGCTACGAGGAGCTGAAGCGGGCGCGCGGGCTGCTCGACTTCAACGACCTCATCACCCGCACCGTCAACCTGCTCAGGCGCCCCGATGCCGGCGCGTGGGTGCAATACAAGCTCGATCAGGGCATCGACCACATCCTGCTCGATGAGGCGCAGGACACCAGCCCCGAGCAATGGGACGTGGTGAAGAAGCTGGCCGAGGAGTTCTTCGCCGGCGAGAGCGCGCGCGACAATATCCTGCGCACCATCTTCGCAGTGGGCGACGAAAAGCAGTCCATCTACTCCTTCCAGGGGGCCGCGCCGGACTCCTTCGCCGAAAGCAAGGTCGAGTTCGCCGGCCGCGTGCGCGCCGCCAGCCGCGAATTCGCCGACCTCAAGCTCACCTTCTCCTTCCGCTCCAGCGAGGATGTGCTGCGCGCGGTGGACCGTGTGTTTGCCGACGCGGAGGTGCGGCGCGGCATCAGCCACGATCCCGACCCGCTCGACCACAAGGCGATCCGCAACGACGCGCCCGGCTATGTGGAAGTCTGGCCGACGCTGGGCGCGGATCAGGTGGACGAACCGGACGACTGGACGCTGCCGGTCAACCACGCCAGCGCACCGGCCGTACGGGTGGCCGAGCATGTCGCCGCCACCATCAAGAACTGGCTGGACAGCGGCGAAATCCTCGAAGGCAAGGGACGGCCGCTGCGCGCCGGCGACGTGCTGGTGCTGGTGCGCAAGCGCGACCGGTTCATCCACGCCCTGTCGAAGAGCCTGAAGGAAAAGGGCGTGCCGGTGGCCGGCGCGGATCGCCTCAGCCTGCCCGGCCACATCGCGGTGAAGGACCTTGCCGCGCTCGGCCGCTTCCTCGTCCAGCCGCAGGACGATCTTTCGCTCGCCGCCGTGCTGCGCTCGCCGATCTTCGACCTGCCCGAGGAACGCCTGTTCGACCTCGCGGCGGAGCGCGAGCGCAGCCAGCCGCTGATCCAGTCGCTGCGCCGCCACGCCGCAGCGGACGCGCAACTGGCCGGCATCGCCGAAACGCTCGAACGCTGGGCGAGCGAGGCCGCCTTCAAGCCGGTATTCGAGTTCTATGCCACCCTCCTGGCACGCGACGGCGTACGCCGGAAGATGATCGCGCGGCTCGGGCCGGAAGCCGGCGACATACTGGACGAGTTCCTGAACTTCTGCCTCGCCGAGGAGCGCACCGGCCTGCCCGGCCTCGATTCCTTCCTCTCCACGCTGGAAAATGCCGGACCCGAGGTGAAGCGGGAAATGGACCAGACCCGCGACGAGGTGCGCATCATGACGGTGCATGCCTCCAAGGGTCTCGAAGCGCCGGTGGTGTTCCTTGTCGACGGCGGCACGCGCGCCTTCAGCGACCAGCATCTGCCGCGCCTGATGCCGTTCGAAAGCTCCGGCCGGCACTGGCGCGGCCGTGGCTATCTGTGGCGCTCCGATGCCGAAGTGGCCAATGCCGTCTCGCGCGGGGCGGCGGAAAAGGCCCGCGAACTCGCCGACGACGAATATCGCCGCCTGCTCTATGTCGCCATGACGCGCGCCGAGGACCGGCTGATCGTCGCCGGCTATCACGGCAAGCGCGAACCCGGCGACGGGACCTGGCACCGGATCGTCAGCCGCGCGCTGGCGGCCGCGCCGGAAACGCGGGAACTCGTGCACCCCGTCAGCGGCGAGACAGTGCATCGCTTCCACGCCACCGGCCTGCCGCCCCTGACACAGGCCCAAACCGATACGGAACGCACCGACACCGGCTTCGCGCCACTGCCCGCCATGCTGTTCGACCCGCTGGCGGACGACGAAGAGCTGCCACGCCCGCTCTCGCCCTCCGGCGCCTCGGCGCTGATCGAGGAGGACGGCATCGAGCCGGTGCCCGATCTGCGCTCCCCCGTTCTGGAGGCCGACGACGAAGAACCCTCGCTGGCCATCCAGCGGGGCCTGGCCGCCCACAAGCTGTTGCAGATGCTGCCGGGCATGGTCCCCGAACAACGCCGGACGGCAGCCGGCCTCTATCTGGCGCGAGCCTGCGCCGGCTGGAGCGAGGGCGAGCGCGAACGCCTGCTCTCCGCCGTGACGGCGGTGCTGGACGACGCCCGCTTCGCGCCAATCTTCGCGGCAGGCTCGCGCGCCGAAGTGGCGCTCATGGGCAGCCTGAAGGTGAAGGGAAAGAAACGTTCGGTCTCGGGCAAGATCGACCGGCTGGCGGTGACGCCGGACAGGGTCCTGATCGTCGACTACAAGACCAACCGTCCCCCGCCGGCCACGCTCGAGCGGGTGCCTGAGGCCTACATCCTCCAGCTCGCGCTCTACCGCGAACTGCTGGCGCCGCTCTATCCGGGACGCGGGATCGCGGCGGCCCTGCTGTTCACCGAAGCCCCGCTCCTGATCGAGCTGCCGGCGGAAGTGATGGACGCCGCCCTTGCCCGACTCACCCTATCGTGACACAAGACCTGCTTGAATTGGGCCGGCCCCACCGCCACATATTGTAGACTTGAACAACCGAAAGGACTTTCGCATGGCTACCGTCAAGGTCGACAAGGACAACTTCCAGGCCGACGTGCTCGACGCCAAGGAACCGGTCGTGGTGGATTTCTGGGCGGAATGGTGCGGCCCCTGCAAGATGATCGGCCCGTCGCTGGAAGAGATTTCCAACGAGCTCGGCGGCAAGGTCAAGATCGCGAAGCTGAACATCGACGAGAACCCGGAGCTGGCCGCCCAGTTCGGCGTGCGCTCCATCCCCACGCTGATGATCTTCAAGGACGGACAGGTGGCCGATACCAAGGTGGGCGCAGCGCCCAAGACCGCCCTGTCGCACTGGATCAACGGCGCCGTCGCCTGATCGACAAGCAAGATTGCCAGACAAAAGCCCGGCCACCGCGCCGGGCTTTTCCTATTGGACGGCGCCTTCACGCTTGCCGGTCAGCTCATATGCGCGTTTCATGTGCTTTCACCGGACAGGAGCAGCAAGCATGACGGAACCGGCCAAATCCACGGTATTCATCGACAATGAGCGTGTGATCGTCACGGAATGGCGTTTCTCACCCGGCGCCAGCACCGGATGGCATCGCCATGGCCACGACTACGTCATCGTCCCGCTTATGGACGGGAAGCTGAAGCTGGTCACCGGTGACGGCGAAAGCACGGCTGAGATGAAGAAGGGCGTGCCCTATTTCCGCAGCGAGGGCGTCGAGCACGATGTGATCAACGCCAGCGAGGGCGAATACGCCTTTCTGGAGATCGAGCTGAAATAGCCGGTCCCGACTTCAGGTGGGCGGGGTGCCGTTCTCGGCCAGCACCGCGCCGGCCAGATAGAGCGAGCCACCGATGAGGATGCGCGGCGGCACGTCGGCATCCTGCCAGGTGTCGCGCAGCAGCATCAGCGCACTGGCGACCGAGCTGACCGGCTCGGCGGAGAGGCCGGCGGCCTCGGCCCGCACGGCCAGCTCATCGTTGCCGACGCCGGCATCGCTGAAAGCGACCGGCACAGTGTAGACGTGCTTCACCAACCCCTTGAAGGCCTTGAAATAGCCGCTCTGGTCCTTGGTGTTGATCATGCCGGCGATCAAAAACAGCGGCCGCGGGTCCCTTTGCTCCTGCTCGGCCAGCGCCTCGGCGATGACGATGCCGGCGCCGGGGTTGTGGCCGCCGTCCAGCCAGATCTCCGCGCCGGGCGGCGCAAGCTCGACCAGCTTTCCGTGCGGCAGCTTCTGCATGCGCCCCGGCCAGGATGCCGTCGCCATGGCACGGTCGATGGCCAGTTCGCGCGGCTCGAAGCCAGCCGCCTTGACGGCGGCGATGGCCGCCGCCGCATTGGCGATCTGATGGCGGCCGGACAGGCGCGGCAGCGACAGGTCCAGCAAGCCGTGCTGGTCCTGATAGACCATGCGGCCGTGCTCCTCGAAGGCGAGGAAATCCTGGCCGTAGACATGGGTCGGACAGCCGAGCCGGTCGGCGGTATCGACCAGCACCTCCAGGGCCGCCTCATAAGGCTGCGATCCGATCACCACCGGGCAGCCCTGCTTGATGATGCCGGCCTTCTCGGCGGCGATCAGCTCGACCCGGTCGCCGAGATAGGCCTCATGGTCCAGCGAAACCGGCATGATGACCGAGGCGGCCGGCTTGGCGATGACATTGGTGGCGTCAAAGCGCCCGCCAAGGCCGACCTCCATGACCACGACATCGGCCGGATGCTCGGCAAACAGCACGAAGCCGACGGCGGTGAGGATTTCGAAGACGGTGATCTTTTCCCCGCCATTGGCCTTGGCCACGCGCGAGACGGCCTCGGCCAGCGTCGCGTCGTCGACCAGCCGGCCGCCGCCATCGGCGGCGAGGCGGTAGCGCTCGTGCCAGTTGACCAGATGCGGCGAGGTGTGGGTGTGGACCAGCAGGCCCTGCGCCTCCAGTATGGCGCGGGTGAAGGCGGCGCAGGAGCCCTTGCCGTTGGTGCCGGCGATGTGGATCACCGGCGGCATGTGATCCTGCGGGTTGCCGAGCCGGTCCAGCAGGCGCGACACGCGCTCCAGCGAAAGGTCGAAACCTTTCGGGTGCAGCGTCATCAGATGTTCGATTTCGCGGTCGGCGGTGAGCGTGGTCATGCCGGGCTGCGCCATCAGGCCTGCGGTCGGGCTTCGGATGCGGCGGCAACCGGCGGCGGCAGGATTTCAGCTTCCACTTCTTCCTCCTTCGCTTCCGGCACCTTGAGCAGGAGCTTGAGCAGGTTGGCGACCGTCTTCTTCATATCGATGCGCGAGACGACCATGTCCACCATGCCGTGCTCCATCAGATATTCGGCACGCTGGAAGCCCTCGGGCAGCTTCTCGCGGATGGTCTGCTCGATGACGCGCGGGCCAGCGAAGCCGATCAGCGCGCCGGGCTCGGCGATATGCACGTCGCCCAGCATGGCATAGGAGGCGGTGACGCCGCCGGTGGTCGGGTTGGTCAGCACCACGATGTAAGGCAGCCCCGCTTCCTTGAGGCGATCGACCGCCACCGTGGTACGGGCAAGCTGCATCAGCGACAGGATGCCTTCCTGCATGCGCGCCCCGCCCGAGGCGGCGAACAGCACCAGCGGCTGGCGGCGCTGGCGCGCCGTATCGAAGGCATGGATGATCGCCTCGCCGGCGGCCAGGCCGAGCGAGCCGCCCATGAAGGCGAAATCCTGCACGGTGGCGACGACGGGCAGGCCAAAGATCTCGCCGGTCGCGTTGACGATGGCATCGTCCATGCCGGTTTTGGCGCGGGCGTCCTTGAGGCGGTCCACATAGCGCTTCTCGTCACGGAACTTCAGCGGGTCCTGCACCACCTTGGGGTTCTCCAGGACCTCGTACTTGCCGCCGTCGAAGAAGAACCGCAGCCGCTCCCTGGCGGCGATCTTCATGTGATAGCCGGAGGACGGGATGACGAACTGGTTCTCTTCCAGATCCTTGTGGAAGACCATCTCGCCCGTCTCCGGATCCTTGATCCAGAGGTTCTCGGGCATCTCGCGCCGGCCGAGCATCGAATTGATCTTCGGACGGACGTAGTTGGTGATCCAGTTCATCGTTCGGCTCCTGACCGCGACTTGATTCGGTTTGGGTTAGGCCAACTATTCGGCGGCAGCAAGGCGGGCCTGGCGCACGCCCTGCGCCAGTCCGGACACCAGCGTCGCCACCGCTTCGGCCGGGTCGGCGGTGCGCTTGCCGTCAGGACCCAGCACATTGGCGACCGCATTGACGATGGCCGTGCCGACCACCACGCCATCGGCCGAGGCGCCGATGGTGCGGGCCTGCTCCGCCGTCTTGACGCCGAAGCCGACGCAGACCGGCAGGTCCGTATGCTGCTTGATGCGCCGCACCGCCTCGGCCACCTTGCCGGTATCGGCCAGCGCCGAGCCGGTGATGCCGGTCATCGACACATAATAGACGAAGCCCGAGGTGTTCTGCAGCACCTTGGGCAGGCGCCTGTCGTCGGTGGTCGGCGTGGCGAGGCGGATGAAGTTGACGCCTGCCTTCAGCGCCGGCACGCACAATTCCTCGTCCATTTCCGGCGGCAGGTCGACGACGATCAGGCCGTCGATGCCGGAAGCCTTCGCGTCGGTGAGGAAGCGCTCGACACCATAAATATAGATGGGATTGTAGTAGCCCATCAGCACGATCGGCGTCTCGTCGTCGGTCTTGCGGAAATCGGCCGCCATCTGCAACGTGCGGGCGAGGGTCTGGCCGCCCTTCAGCGCGCGCAGGCCGGCCGCCTGGATGGCCGGACCGTCGGCCATCGGGTCGGAGAACGGCATGCCGAGTTCGATGACGTCGGCGCCGGAGCGACCCAGCGCCTGCATGATCGACAGCGAGGTGTCATAGTCCGGGTCGCCGCCCATGAAATAGGTGACGAGCGCCGGGCGGCCCTCGGCCTTCAGCTTGGCCATGCGGCGGTCGATGCGGGTGTCGGTCATTTCAGATCTCCATGCCCATCATCGAGGCCACGGTGTGCACGTCCTTGTCGCCACGTCCCGAAAGGTTGACGATGACGATCTGGTCCTTGTCCATCGCCGGCGCGATCTTGACCGCATGGGCGATGGCGTGGGCCGATTCCAGCGCCGGGATGATGCCTTCGGTGCGCGTGCAGAGCTGGAAGGCCTCCAGCGCCTCGTCGTCGAGGATAGGCACATACTCGACGCGGCCGGTATCACGCAGCCAGCTATGCTCGGGGCCGACGCCCGGATAATCGAGACCGGCCGAAATCGAATGGCCGTCGAGGATCTGGCCGTCCTCGTTCTGCAGGAGATAGGTGCGGTTGCCGTGCAGCACGCCCGGCCGGCCGGCATTCATGGAGGCGCAATGCTCGATGCCGTCGAGGCCACGGCCGCCGGCCTCGATGCCGATGATCCTGACGTCCTTGTCGTCGAGGAAGGGATGGAACAGGCCGATGGCATTGGAGCCGCCGCCGACGGCCGCGATGATCACGTCCGGCAGGCGGCCCTCCTGCTCGAGGATCTGGGCGCGCGCCTCGGTGCCGATGGCCGACTGGAATTCGCGCACCATTTCCGGATAGGGATGCGGGCCCGCCGCCGTGCCGATCAGGTAATAGGTGTCCTCGACATTGGTGACCCAGTCACGCAGAGCCTCGTTCATGGCATCCTTGAGCGTGCCGTGGCCGGCGCTGACCGGCTTCACCTCGGCGCCCAGCAGCTTCATGCGGAAGACGTTGGGGCTTTGCCGCGCCACGTCGGTCGCGCCCATGTAGACCACGCAAGGCAGGCCGAAGCGCGCCGCCACGGTGGCCGAGGCGACGCCGTGCTGGCCGGCGCCGGTCTCGGCGATGATGCGCGTCTTGCCCATGCGCCTGGCGAGCAGGATCTGGCCGAGGCAGTTGTTGATCTTGTGCGAGCCGGTGTGGTTCAGGTCCTCGCGCTTGAAATAGACCTTCGCGCCCCCGAGATGCTTCGTCAGGCCCTCAGCGAAATAGAGCTTGGAGGGCCGGCCGGCATAGAAGGTCGACAGCGCCTGGAGCTCGGCCTTGAAGGCCGGATCGGTCTTGGCCTCGTTCCACTTCTCCTCCAGGTCGAGGATCAGCGGCATCAGCGTCTCGGCCACGAAACGGCCGCCGAAAATGCCGAACATCCCCTGTTCGTCGGGGCCGGTGCGGAAGGAATTGGGCATGGCCGGCTTGTTCATCGCCGATCTCCTCGGGCAAAGGGCTGCGGTTCAGGCTGCTCGGTCGTTGCGCGCCGCTGCAACCGCCTTGAAAAAAGCTTCGATGAGCGCCGCGTCCTTGACGCCGGGCGCGCTCTCGACCCCGGACGATATGTCGATGCCCGGCGGGTTCGCAAGCCGCAGCGCATCGCCGATATTGGCGGCGTCGAGCCCGCCCGAAAGCATGTAATCGACGCCAGCGTCAAGCCCGGCAAGGATGGTCCAGTCGAAACGCACGCCATTGCCGCCCGGAAGCTCCGAACCGGCCGGCGGCCTGGCGTCGAACAGGAAGCGGGCGGCGATGCCGCGATAGGGCGCGACGCGGGCAAGATCGGCGGCTTCCTGGACGGCCAACGCCTTCATCACCGGCAGGCCGTAGCGCGCCTTGACGGCTGCCACGCGTTCGGGGCTTTCCGCGCCGTGAAGCTGGAGCATGTCCGGCTCCATCGCAGCGACGATGGCATCGAGGAAAGCGTCGTCGGCATCGACGGTGACGGCAACGGCCTTCGCCTTGCCGCTGGCCCGCGCGCGCAGCACTCCCGCTTCCTGCGGGGTGACGTAGCGCGGGCTTTTGGGGAAGAAGATGAAGCCGACATGGCTGGCGCCGCCGTCGATGGCCGATGCCAGCGCCGCCTCCGTCTTCAGCCCGCAAATCTTGATGTCGAGTGCCATGGCGGGGACTTGGCACGAAACGCCCGGAGAGTCGAGACAAAGCCGCATGCCGGCGGCCGACCCACGGAGAACACCGTCATTCGCGGGATCGAAAACCCGGAAACGGCAAAGGCCGGGAAGCGGCGCTCCCCGACCTTCGCGCGATCATGGAAATTACTTGGTGTAGATCGGCTCCGGCGGCTCGTAGGCCACCGTCTCGGGCTGGTAGCAGCCATTGGCGCTGCCGCCGAAGCTGTAGCGCAGGCCGGCGCGGACCTCATGGGTGTTGAAGCCCTTGTCGAAGCCGGGGCCGGCACCATTGCGCTCGAACATGCGCCCGCCCTCGATGCGGCTGAACCGGTAACCGGCGTCAAGCACCATCCTGTCGGTCAGGCAGTAGGAGGCGCCGGCCATCAGCGCATAGGCAAAGCGCCAGCTCTTGGTGCCCTTGTGCGTGGCGAAGCCGACATTGGCGTCGTTCTCCAGATCTTCCCACTTGACGTGGGCGCCGCCGATGCCGGCGCCGACATAGGGCGTGATGCCGTTCCAGGTGCCGAGATCGACATAGGCGTTGGCCAGGAGAAGCAGCGCCGACATCTTGGTACGGTCGACGGACTCGCAGGGGACGCCAGGACCGCCACAGCCGGAGCTACCGTCATCGGACGTGCTGCCCCTGAACTTGGTCTTGAACCAGTAATCGAGGGTCAGGTCGGTGCGGAAATGCCGGCTGATCTGGTAACCGACGCCGGCGCCTATCGAGAAGGAGCTCTTGAGCTTGGCAGTGTCGAAGCTCTTGGTGCCGCCGACACCCTGGAAACCATCGCCGCAGCCGGGGCATGGTTCAACGCCATAGGTGATGTATTCGGTGCCGCGGATCTTCGACTTGTGGTAATCCAGATCGCCGCGGATATACCAGCCGCCGAAGTCGCTGACTTCATAACGCTCGACGGGCTGAGGCTCCTCGATCACGATCGGGGCTTCAAGGTCAGCCGCCAGTACCGGGGAAACACCGCCGGCAATGATAGCGGCCAAAGCCGCGTTCCTAAAAAGGTTGGACATGAGTTCACCCCTAATCCGGCCGCCGCCTGCGCACCGACACTCAAAAACCGCAACATGAATAATGATTGGCAAACGTTAAAACGGGCTTAACCCTGTCGATTAACCACGAATGCCGCGGCCTCGAACCGGAAAGGCAATCCGGATTCCGGAAAATTCATTTCCAAAACAATAAGATATGTCACATCCAGGCATTTGCTGCTGACGCAGGCCAGCTCCTGCAAAATGACCGAACCTCGAAGCGGAACCCTCGGTTTTCAGCCTGGCGCTAGTCCGACATTGCCAGGGCGGCGACCAGATCGCGATCCAGCCGGCTGTCGTCATCCGGGCGGCTGATACCCATCTGATATGAATTGAGGTCCCATATCGACCAGCCGAAGCCGTGGGATGCAGCCACATGCGTCACATCGGACATCCACCGCCGCCGATAGACCTCCGCCGCACCAGAAAGCCGCTCAGACCGCCGCGTCACGCCGAACTCACCCATGATGATGCGGTCGTGGCCGATGCCGTTGCGATCCGCCCATTTCGCCACAGTGGCGAAATCGTCCTCTATGCGTTGACGGTTCCAGGTATCGGCCAGGAAGCGCTTCAGGATGGACTGCGCGTGCTTCCTTGCCGCCGTCTTCGCGGCCTCATCTATCGGGGCGGCGGCAATGCGTGCCTCCAGCGCGGCCTCGATCTCTTTCGCCGGAACCGTATCGTTGGGATAGGGAAGGTCCGATACATAGGGCGAGGTCGGCGCATCCGGGGTGCCGAAGTCCACGCCCTGATGGGTAAAGCTGATCGGCAGATAGTAGTGATAGGAATACAGCACATTGCTGTCCGCATAGGGTGACGGGTCGAGGTCGTTCAGGCCGCTGATGCCGCCATAATTCGCGCCGGTCAGCAGAAGCCGCAGCTCGGATGCGGTCCGCCTTGCCGCATCGTGCAGCGCCAGTTGCGCCGCGCCCCACACCATCACCTGCGTGCGATGGCTGGCATTGTCCATCAGCGGTTCATTCATCAGTTCCAGCGCCACGCGCCCGCCCCGCACATTGGCGAGCAACGCAGCCAGACGGACGATCATTGCCCTGTACTCGGCAAACACCGGACCTTCCAGGTCCTCAAGTATGGACTGGGGCGAGTAGAGCGGCACCTGCTCGACCGGATGGCAGTCGACCAGAACATCGAGGCCGAGGCCATGCAGGCGCTCGATAGTGGAGAGCAGCTTCCGCTCCAGCGCATCCCTGTCGGCCCCTTGCAACTGCATGAACGGCCCGACATCCAGCGACAAGCGGATGAAGTCGAACCCCGCACCGGCAAACTCACGCGCCAGAGCTTCCGGAAACGCGTTGCGCGGCGTCTCGAACGGGCGTGGAACATAGCGGGTGCTGCTTCCCTCCTGCAGGATGCCCCAGTTCATCATATTGTGGATTCCCGCGCCGCGGTGGAAGGCACGCTTGGCCGTCGCCTGCGCCGCAGCACCATGAGGCAGCACAGCAAGCGCCCCTGCGGACACGGACAGGAACTGGCGGCGGGTGAAGCTCATGGGCAAGGCTCCTGCACAGGCGCGACGGTGCAGGCAAGGGTAGAGCAGCCGATCCCCCAAGGCGAGAGCCCGGCGGACAAGATTGCCGCGAAGGTTAGCGCGCGTTTGCATTAATGCTAATGCAACCGTGGTTTGCTAAGGCACACTTATGTTGAGACGGTTGGGCTGGTATGCGCGACGCCTCGCCGTCATGGAACGCGGCGAGATCCGCCATCGAATTCGCGAACAGACGGAAAGACGCGCCGCGCGGCGCCAGAATGGCGGCTGGGCCACGTTTGCGCTGCCCGGCGCACGGCCGAAGCCGCTGCCGCTTTTCGCGTCCCTGCTCACAGGCGATCTCCCCGCTCCGGTCGCGGCGCAACTGGCCGTTGCTGCCGAAGCGTTCCGTTCGGGGAAACTCAGGCTGCTCAATCGCGACTGGCCGGAAACGGTCCTCGACGAGAGCGGCCGCATCGCCCCGCAAGTCTGGACGCTCGACCCGGTCAGCGGCACGAAATGGCCGGGTGCGGAGGTATCGGCCTTCGACATCGATTTCCGCTTCGAGGGGGGCAATCGCGACATCAAATATGTCGCCGAGGCCAACCGGCTGCATTTCCTGGCGGCGCCCGCCATCCATGCCCGCCGCACGCAGGACGCCAGTCTTGCGGGAGCCATCCTCGGCTCCGTGCTTTCGTGGATGGAGGCCAATCCGCCCGGCCGCGGCGTCAACTGGTACTCGGGCATAGAAGCCGGCTACAGACTTGTTTCGCTCGCCTGTATCGCCACGGCGCTCGATCCATGGATCGACAGCGCCAGCGGCGAGAAACTCGCGTCTTTCGTCGCCGCGCACGGCACATGGCTGGCGCGCTTTCCGTCGCTGTTTTCGTCGGCCAACAATCATCTGGTCGCCGAGGCGATGGGGCTGGCGGTGGCTGCACGCCTGCTGCCTGCGCATCCGCAAGCGGCGGACTGGCTGGCGCAGGGCCGGGCGCATCTGGAAGACAGGACGCTTGCCCTGTTTCATCAGGATGGTGTCGGGCAGGAACAGTCACCGGCTTACGCGGCCTTCACGCTGGAAATGCTTCTGGCCGGCTTTGGCGCCATTGGCGCAGATGCGCCCTCCCCGGCTGTCCGCGAGCGGCTGGGCAAGGCGGCCACCGCGCTGAACGCCTTCCTCGATGACGGCGGCCATGTCCCTCTGATCGGCGACGACGACCAGAGCCGTGTGCTCATGGCCTATGGCAGCGAGGAGCCGCGCTACGCCGCCTCCATTGCCGCTGCGATTGCCGGATTTCTCCAGCGCCCGGAGCTTGCTCCTGCTATGCGCGACCCGCATTGGCGCGACATCGTATTCGCCGCACCGCCACCCGGCCCCGCGCCGGCCGACGGTACGACGACCTTCCCGCAGGGCGGCTATACGATCAGGCGCGGTAAAATCGCGGGACGGCGTGTGCATTTCACCTTCGACCACGGTCCGCTGGGGTTCGGCGCGCTCGCCGCACACGGCCATGCCGATGCCCTTTCGGTGTGGTTGTCGCTCGATGGCCACCCGGTTCTGGTCGATGCCGGCACCTATCTCTACCATTCGGAAGGTGAGAACCGCCGCCGCTTCCGCGTGACGCCGGTGCACAACACCCTGACCATCGGCGGCGCCAGCCAGAGCGAGCCCTCCGGCCCGTTCAACTGGATGCCGCGTCGCGCGCGGGCGCGGCAGGACAAGGGTGCGGACACCGTGCCGCTCAACGTGTCGGCCTCGCATGACGGCTATCAAAAACGCTTCGGCGTCATCCATCACCGGGACATCCTCGAAACCGCTACCAGCTTCGAGATCACCGACCGGCTGACCGGTACGCCGCCCGCCGGCGCTATCGAGATCGCCTTCCTGCTGGCCCCGGAACTCGACGTGACGGGCGATGCCGGCCGCGTGACGGCAAGCCGGAACGGGCGGCCGGAAATCACGCTCGTCGCCCCCGAAGGCACATCCGTCGAAGTCATACACGCCGACGAAGCCTCGGGGCGCGGCTTCCATTCACCCGGCTTCGGCGTTTTGCAGGCGGCCGCGACGGTGTTGTTCCGTGGACCTGCAAAAGCCATGAACTGGCGCAGTTCCATCCTGCTCAACCCCGTAACGTGACCTTTACCTGTCAGGGGTAGACCGGTTCCACAGGGATCGGTCCGACCACCGTCGGCGTGACAACAACAAGGCAAAGCGGTCAGGCAACCATGAAAATATCCATTTTCGGACTGGGGTATGTGGGCACCGTGTGTGCGGCCTGCCTCGCCGAGCGCGGCCACGAGGTGATCGGCTGCGACGTCAGCGAGGCGAAGGTCGACCTGATCAACGCCGGGCAGAGCCCGATCATCGAAAAGGACATCGGCGAGCTCGTCGCGGCCAAGGTGGCCTCGGGCAGCCTGCGGGCGACCGTTTCGACCGAAGAGGCGATCATGAACAGTGACCTGTCGCTGCTGTGCGTGGGCACGCCCTCGCGCGCCAACGGCTCGCTCGACCTTTCGGCTGTCGAAGCGGTGGCGCGCCAGATCGGCGCGGTGCTCGCCAGCAAGGACAGCTATCATTCGGTCGTCATCCGCTCGACCGTTCTTCCCGGCACGCTGGCCGACATCGCCGTGCCGGCGCTGGAGCAGGCTTCGGGAAAGAAGCTGGGCGTTGCCTTCGGCGTCGCCTCCAATCCGGAATTCATGCGCGAGGGCTCGGCCGTCGCCGACTTCAACAATCCCGCCAAGACGGTGATCGGCACCGACGATGACGTGACCCGCGCGCGCCTGCTGGAACTCTATGCCGGCCTGCCCGGCCAGACGATCCTGACCGAGCCGAGGCTGGCGGAGCTGGTCAAGTACACCGACAACACCTGGCACGCGCTGAAGGTGGCGTTCGGCAACGAGATCGGCAATGTGTGCAAGGCGGCAGGCGTCGACAGCCACGAGCTGATGAAGGTGTTCTTCACCGACACCAAGCTCAACATCTCCAACGCCTATCTGCTGCCGGGCTTCGCCTTCGGCGGCTCCTGCCTGCCCAAGGACGTGCGCGCCATCAACGCCTATGCGGTGCAGCATGACGTGGAGGCGCCGCTGCTGAGATCGCTGATGCCGTCCAACAGGCAGCAGATCGAGCGCGCCCTGCAATGGGTGCTCGGCTACGGCAAGCGCAATGTCGGCTTCCTCGGCTTCTCCTTCAAGGCCGGCACCGACGACCTGCGCGAAAGCCCCTATCTGGAGCTGATCGAGCGCCTTCTGGGCAAGGGCTGCGACATCCGCATCTTCGACCAGAACGTCTCGCTGGCCAGGCTGGTCGGCGCCAACAAGGCCTATCTGATGAACGCCATCCCGCATGTCACCCAGTTGATGGTGCCATCGGTCGACGATGTCGTGAAGCATGCCGATGTACTTGTGGCCACCAGCCGTTCGCCCGAATATGAGGCGGTGGTGGAGAAGATGAGGCCGGGGCAGGTGCTGCTCGACATGGCCCGTCTGCCCAACACGGACCGGATTGCGGGGACCTATGACGGCATCAACTGGTAGGCGCGTCCTCATCATCGTCGAGAACCTGCCGGTTCCCTTCGACCGGCGCGTCTGGTCGGAGGCCACCACGCTGGTCAAGGCCGGCTATCAGGTTTCGGTGATCTGCCCGAAGGGCAAGGGCTCGACCGCCTCCTACGAGGTGATCGACGGCGTGCATATCTACCGCCATTCGCTGCCGCTCGATGCCGAGGGCGCCCTCGGCTATGCGCTCGAATACAGCGCCGCCCTGTTCTGGGAATTCCTGCTGTCGCTCAAGGTCGCGTGGCAGCGCGGCTTCGACGTCATCCACGCCTGCAATCCTCCCGACACCATCTTCCTGATCGGCGGCTTCTACCGGCTGTTCGGCAAGAAGTTCCTGTTCGACCACCACGACATCAATCCGGAACTCTACGAGGCCAAGTTCGGCCGCCGCGATTTCGGCTGGAAGCTGATGGTGTGGCTGGAACGCCTGTCGTTCCGCACCGCCAGCCGCTCGCTTGCCACCAACGAAAGCTATCGGGAAATCGCCATCACGCGCGGCGGCATGGACCCGGGCAAGGTGCATATCGTGCGCTCCGGCCCCAATCTGGACCGGGTGCGCGAGGTGGAGCCGGACCCGAAATGGCGCAACGGCCGCCGCTTCGTCGTCGGCTATGTCGGCGTCATCGGCAAGCAGGAGGGGCTGGATCTTCTGCTGGAATCGGTCAGCCATCTGGTCAATGTGCGCAAGCGTGACGACATCCAGTTCGTCATCTGCGGCGGCGGCCCGGAGCTGGAGGCGATCAAGGCCGAAAGCACCACGATGGGCCTTGCCGACTACGTGACCTTCACGGGCCGCTGCCCGGACGAGACGCTGTTCTCCGCCCTTTCCACATCGGATGTGTGCGTCAATCCCGACCGGCCGACGGCGATGAACGACAAGTCGACCATGAACAAGATCATGGAATATATGGCGCTGGGCAAACCGATCGTGCAGTACGATCTGCGCGAAGGCCGCTTCTCGGCGCGCGAGGCCTCGCTCTATGCCAGATGCACCGATCCGGCCGATTTCGGTGACAAGATCGCCGAATTGCTGGACGATCCCGAACGTCGCGCGGCGATGGGCGCCTTCGGACGCGAACGGGTGCGCAACGAACTGGCCTGGAACTACGAAGCGCCGAAGCTGCTGGCCGCATATGAGGCGCTGTTTACGGGCAGGAAGGGCATGCAGTCGCACAGCACTTTGACCGAAGCCGCCCCGCGCGGCGGGGAGCAATAGGGGCAGCGCGCCATGTGCGGCATCTTCGGATTCCACGCCAGATCGCGCCTGTCGCTGGCCGCCGAGCTTGACGCCGCCACGGACCTGCTCACCCACCGCGGGCCGGACGGGCGCGGCACCTTCGCCGCCCGCAGCCCCGATGGCGAATGGCAGGCCGGGCTAGGCCATCGCCGCCTGTCGATCCTCGACATCGAAGGCAGCCCGCAGCCGATGCATTCGCACGACGGCCGCTACACGGTCGTCTACAACGGCGAGATCTACAACTATATCGAGCTGCGCGCCGAACTGGTCGAGCGCGGCCATCGCTTCGTCACGCAGGGCGACACCGAAGTGCTGATCGAGGCATGGCGCGCCTGGGGCGAGGACTGCCTGTCCCGTTTCAACGGCATGTTCGCCTTCCTTTTGTGGGACAACCGGACCGGCCGCCTGATCGCGGCGCGCGATCCGTTCGGCAAGAAGCCGCTGTTCGTCGCCGAGGCCGAAGGCGTGCACGCCTTCGCCTCGGAGATCGAGCCGCTGCGCAAGTTTCCCGGCATCGACGACCGGCTCGACCAGGATTCGCTGCGCGAATATCTGGCCTACCGCTACGTGCCGGGGCCGGCCACCTTCTTCAAGGGCATCGCGAAAGTGCCGCCCGGCACCTTCATGGTGCTCGACGGCGACAGGGTTTCCACCACCCGCTATTTCACCACACCGTTCTCGCGAACCACGCCCGACATCACCGATTTCGACGAGGCGCTGCGCCTGTTCTCCGACAAGCTCGACGCGGCGGTGCAATTGCGGCTGCGCTCCGACGCGCCGTTCGGCGCCTATCTGTCGGGCGGGCTCGATTCCTCGATGATCGTGGCGCTGATGAGCCGGCACACGGGCAAGCCGGTCTCGACCTTCTCGGTCGGGTTCGACGTGCCGGGCTCCTCCGAACTGCCCTATGCCAGGCAGGTGGCGGATGCCTTCGGCACCGACCACCACGAACTTGCCGTGGGCATGGGCGAATTCACCTCCGTATGGGAGGAAGCGGTGCTGCGGCGCGGCGCGCCGGTGGCCGAACCCTCCGACCTGCCGGTGCTGCTGCTGTCGAAAATGGCCAGCCGCAGCGTGAAGATGGTGCTGACCGGCGAGGGCGCCGACGAGCTGCTGGGCGGCTATCCCAAGCACCGCGCCGAACCGTGGGTGGCGCTCTACCAGCGATTGATGCCGGGCGTCCTGCATGACGCCATCATGGCGCCCGGCGCGCGCGCCCTGCCCTATGCGCTCCGGCGCGTGAAGACGGTGGCGGGTGTTGCCGGCATTCGCGACCATCAGGCCCGCATGGCCGCCTGGTTCGGCGGCGGCGACGCAGAACTCGCCAGAGCGCTTTATGCGGGCCCGCCCGCTTCCCGCGCGCTCGATCCCCTGCCCTTCACCGCGGACGGGGCCGCCAGCGCACTGAAGCGCATGCTGCATTTCGACCAGACCTCGTGGCTCCCCGACAATCTGCTGGAACGCGGCGACCGCATGATGATGGCCGGCTCCATCGAGGGCCGCATGCCGTTCATGGATGTGGGGCTTGCCGAACTCGTCGCCCGTTTCCCCGACGCCTTCCTCACCGGCGCGCCGAAGGGCAAGCGCGTGCTGCGCACGCTGGCCGCGCGCATGCTGCCGGAGGCCATCGTCACCCGCAAGAAGGTCGGGTTCCGCGTGCCGGTGGAGCAATGGTTCCGGACCGGCATGGCCGATCGGATGCGCGACCTTCTCCAGTCCGGCGATGCCACCGTGCGGCAGGTCTGCAACGCGGGCGAAATCGACCGGCTGATGGGCGAGCATCTGGAAGGCCGCCAGAACCATGAGAAGCTGCTGTGGGCGCTGGCCAATCTGGAACAGTTCTTCCGCATCTTCCGCCCGACCATCGGCGATGCGGCGCCACATAGCGAGGCCGGCTATCGCCTTGCCAACAGCGCCTTGCGGTAGACGTCGCGCAAGCCGGCAATCATCGTTTCGAGCCCGAAACGATCAAGGTAGATCCGGCGTGAAACGGCACGAAACGCCTCCCGGCGCTTGTCGTCATCGATTAGCTGGGCCAGTGCATCGGCAATGCCTTCGGCATTGTCGGGCCTGATGGTCAAACCGTTTCCGGCTTCGTGCAGCACGTCCGGCACGGAGCCAACCGGGGTGGCGACGAGCGCCGCGCCGGCGCATGCGCCTTCCAGCAGGCAGACCGGCAGCACCTCGTTGCGCGACGGCAGCACGACGATGTCCGCCTGCCGGTAGAGCGGCAGAATGGCGTCGCGCGCCACCCAGCCGGTGAACTCGACGCGCTCCGACAGGCCGAGCCTGCTCGCCTCTTCGCGAAAGCCGGGAACATCCCCCGTACCGGCAAAGGTCGCGCGCCAGTCCGGCAGGTTCGCCGGCAGGAGCGACAGGGCGCGCAGCAATGCGCCCGCCCCTTTCGCATCGGTCAGATTGCCGGCGAACAGCAGCCGTACAGGCGCACCCGCCGGCCGGTCCTGCGGCGCGTCGGGGGCGAAATCGGCGACGCCGTTGGCCACCACGTCGAACCGCTCCGGCTCCATGCCGTAGAAGCCGGCAACGAAATCGCGCCAGTACGCACCGAGCATGACGATCGCATCGGCGCGCTCAAGGACACGGCGCAGAACCGGCACCCAGGCCGGCCGTCTTTCGCCCGCCTTCGGAAAGGCCGAGCCATGGAAATGCACGACGGTGGCGGCGCCGAACAGCCGTGCCGCGGACTGCATCAGCCATTTGCGCCACGCCGAGGCATTGGTCGCACCGTTGAGATGGACGATGTCGTAGCGCCGCGTCGCCAGCAACCCGAGATAGCGCGCAAAGGCGAACGGGAAGTGCAGCACCCATCCCGGCCCCGAAGCGTCGCCGCGCGAGGCGAGGAATTCCATGTCGATGCCGAGTTCGGGATGCCCCCGCAACGCCTCGTCGACGTGGGAAAACAGCGTTTCGATGCCGCCGCGCCCTTTCAGGCCGCGCGGAACGATGCACAGGACGCGGAGAGGCCGGGGCGCGGTCATCCGGACCTGCGCCGCCTTCCCCGCCGCACCGTAGCGATACAATCGATCGCCTCGAGCCGCCCGGTGCTGTTGAGGGTGTGTATCTTCGGATAGGTCGACTTTTCCGGCGACAGGATCGGAACCGGAACGGTCAGCCGCACCTTGTCCTCGTCCAGTTCGACAAGGTCGGCGAGGCCGAGCGCGCCGCCATATTCGTCGGTGCCGTCCTGCAAGGGCAGCACGATGCGCTCGCCGACGCGCGTGAAGCGGCCGCCGGGCCGGGCCGCAGCCCGGTCGATGGTCACCGGATTGGCCGCATGCGGCGTCCACGGTCCATGCAGGCCGGGGGCATGGAACACCACCAGCGTGTCGGAGGCGCTGCCATGGCCGTCCCGCTCGGTGGCGAACAGCCACAGGCGGCCGCCATGGTCCAGCAAGGTGGCGTCGAACAGTTCCCGCTCCGGGATCAGCACCGAATGCCGGACCCACCGGTCCGGGAAGGATTCCGCCCGGTAGAGGATAAGGTTGCCGCCGGCGCCACCCTCGGGCAGCATCCAGACCTCGCCGTCATGGGCGAACACCTGCGGATAGGACAGGTGATAGGGCTCCTCCAGCACGCGACGCGGCACGGTCGCGGTGCCGTTCTCGAACACTTCGGCGACCGAGATGAGCGCCTTGCCGTCACCGTAGGGAAAATCCTCCACAAAGATGAAATGCCGCCCCTGCCATTCGAAGGGGAACGGATCGGCATAGAAGCGATTGCCGTCGTCGGGCAGGGTGATCCAGGGTTCGCCGGCCAGCAGGCCGCTATCGGCGACCCGCCGACCCTTGTGGAAACGGTAGCTGACATCCCAGCGATGCAGATTGCAGACGGCCCGTTTCACCGCACCCGCAACCTGGCGCGGCACGGTGGAGAGCGCATAGGCACGCAGCATCTCGCCGGCCGTCGGGCCGTTGCCGGCCGGCGGCCTGACGCCGGCGCGCCCGTCCGCCTGACCCGCGAGGTAGCGATGGGCGGTATCGACCAGCAAGGTGGCCACGCGCGCCACCACATCGTCGAGCCCGCGCAGGATGGAAAGCCGGCTGTCGACCATGGGTGCGGCATGGGCGATGGACCTGTCGCCGTCGAGCACGACGTCGACATCGGGCAGATGCCCGTTCATCAGCAGGCGCGCGGCCTCGGAAAGCGAGGGAGAGCCGGCGAAGCGCGGCGCAAGCACCGGTGAGGCGAAGGGCCCGCCGCCGCCGGTCAGGTCGAGGCGCAAGGCGGCATCCGTCCGCCCCGGCGACAATTTCGGTTCGGGCACGGCATCGAGGAGGCTGTTCAGCCGCACGCGCAGCGCCGTGCGCTCGAAGCGCAGGATGTTCTCCAGAACCGGCGCCATGGCCGGTGCATCGACGCCCACCAGCGCCACGTCATGGCCCAGCCGGGCGAGCCGCTCGGCCACCACGACATGGAGCCGCCGCACCGTATCCTGCGGCACCAGAACGTCGATCACACTCATGGGAAAACCATTTGCCACCAGCCCTTGGGACCCGCCTCGGATACCTTGGCAGGGCACGTCTGGCCCCAGTAATGGGCGGGAAATGCTAAGTTCGACTTAAAGGACGCTCGCGTGCCGAACTCGGCGGGATCACCAACAGGCCGCCGCAATCAATGCCCCGTTTGCGCGGCAACCGACGAAGCGTCTTTTCCACGCCCCCCTGCCGGACGAGGCCGGGCGCGCCAGCGGAAATAGGGATCGATCCACTTGTCGATGAACATCGCATAGCAGATGGAGATAACGGCGGCGACCAGGAACACCATGACCGGATGGCCGGCCGCCCCGCTCCAATGTGTCTCGACGAAGATTATGGCGACGTAGTGGATGAGATAGATGGCGTAGGACCAAATGCCAATCTTGCTGATCCACTGCCAGTTCAGATGACGAAACACAAAATTGTCGTGATACCGAACCGCAAAATAGAAGAGCGGGTAAAGAGCTATTCCTTGCAAGGTATAGCGGGTGGTCTGCCGGAAAAATTCGCTCCGGAAAAGGAACGTGGCGAACAACAGACCAAGCGCCGCGGCCACGATGGCCCATTGGGCCACGGACATGCGCTCCTTTTCGGCGATCCTGACCATGGGGTTGTGCCACAGCGCAAGCAAGGTTCCGAACAATATGGAGTCGATGCGCGTATCCGTTCCAAAATAAGTGCGTGCCGACAGGAAGCCCGGCTGCGAGGCAAGGTAAAGCCTCCACAACAGCACGACGGCGCATATAACGACGAACAGCTGGCCGATGCGGCGCACGCTGACGCCCCGGGACAGGAGCCCGAGCATCAACAGAGGATAGACGATGTAGAAATGCTCCTCGATCGCCAGAGACCACAGGATAACCGTCCCCCCCGGCATTACCTTACCGATATCGGCATTCATCGCGTAGTAATTGGCGAAGTAGAAAAGCTGGGAAAGAACACCGTACAAGGTTATGCCGCCTGGCAGGAAACCGGAAGCGACGAGGGAATACGCGATCGCCAGAGTGACCACGAGAGGCGGAAACAGCCGGAAGAAACGCCGGATGTAGAAATTCCTGACGTCAATCGTTGCCGTATGCCCGAACTCATTCACCAGCAAGGTGGTGATCAGATAGCCGCTCAGGAAGAAGAACACCGTGACACCGAACCCTCCCGGTACGATCTCTCCGAAGCCGGCATGCGACAGCATCACGAGCAGCACCGAAGCGGCACGAATTCCGTTCAATGACGGGATCGTCTGGAAAGCTGGCGTCATTTCACAATCATGTCCAAACCCAGGAAGGTTTTCCTGCCAACAGAATTTTGGCCATAGCACACCAACATTAATGCAACACCAAGCCAAGCGCCGAATTTGTCAGGAAAGGCGAACCCCGCCCGAGCCGGGTAGCGCCACGCCGCGCCCGATGCGCGACAGCACGTCGTTGCCGGCATCGGCGGGCAGCCGCGAGAGCGCCGCGTTCCTGCTCCTGCCGGACAATGCCAGTATGATCACGGCGGGAACGCTCATCATGGTGGTCTTGCCGCTGATGCCCACGGTGGTGGAAAGAATGAGGAATATATAGGCAAGGGGCAGGATCGCACCGCGGCCAGCCGAGCGCAGCATGTCGACGAACCAGGCGGCGATGCCGAACCACAGCACGCCGGTGATCACGACGCCGTAGCGCACCGCGTGGCCAGCCCATGAATTCTCGATGCCTTCGGCAAGGCCGGTCAGCCGCACCTGTGTTTCCAGGCTGGCCATGCGGTAACCCAGCAGCATATTGATCAAGCCGATGCCGTCGAACAGTTCAAACAGCCTCAGGCGGCTGTTGGCGCTGCCCTTGTCGTTGATGAAGCGATTGATGAAATTGTCGAACACGCCCATCTGGTAAAGGGCGAAGATGACGAGGGCGACAAGCGGCAACAACACCAGAACGGCCACCAGAGCCCGCAGGCTCACCGCCCCTCCCCGCAGGAAGCGCAGGAGCCGCAGCCCGAGAACAGCCGCCGCCGTCATGTAGACGACCGTGAACGAGACCCGCGAACCGATGAACGGCATGGTCGCCATGCACAGCAGAATGATCGGCAGCCGCCAGCGCTCGCTCAATCCGCGCACGTCCTTCACCGTCATCAGGACGATGGCGTAGACGCCGGTGGCCAGCGCACCGCCCAGCGGATGTCCCAGCAGCGCCGTTGCACGATACTCCCAGACCTGTTCGGTATCGCTCATCACGAAGGGGAAAAGCCGCCATCCGGACGCGCCTTCGATCATCGCCAGGCAGCAATTGGTGATCATCAGAACATGGACGGCCCGCGCGATGGCGAGATGGGCCCTTTCTCCCACATCGGCAAACAGCATGTAGATGATGGCCGCCACGATGATCGCATCGATGAGGAACGAGGCCGGCTGGTCGCCCTTGTAGCGCGAGATGAATATCCAAAGCAGGATGCAGGCCAGCAGGAGAAAGGTGGAGCCCATGCACCGCAGCAGCAGGCTGGCCAGATAGCCGACCGGATTGGGATTGGCGATCACCGCCAGGCCGAGCGCCACCGAAAACAGATAGGTGGCCGGATGGATCTTCACGATGATCGAGCCGCCGGGAGAATTGTAGGGCAGCCCGAAGAATTCCAGGGCGAAGTCCGACAGCGACAGCAACGCCACCACGCCAAGGAAGAACAGCAGGTCAACGATGCCGCGGCTTCCAGGCTGAAGGGTGGCCGGCTGCGGAACGGCCGGCCGCGAACGGTCCAGCGCCCTTTCGCCGATGGTCCACCTCGCCGTCATTTCCGCTCCGCCTGCCCGGGTCCAGCCCCTCTTCTAGCGCCGTTAACCTTTCCAGTCGATGAAGGACACGCTAACCGCTGCCTCATATATTGGTGCTAAAGCATGATCCCGAAAAGTTGCGGACTTTTCGGAGAAGACCACGCTGCGGGCAGGAACGGGGATCGATGCGGCCACTGAGGAAACTGATCAGCCAGTCGGCCGATATCAGGACGTTCGGCTTCGGGCTGATCTGGTCGACGCTCGGCACCGTGGTGCTGCGGCTGACGCCGATGATCACCACCATCCTGATCTCCCACTGGTTTGGCATCGAATCCGTCGGCAAGTTCGCCGTCACCTACGGCACGCTGGTCTCCGCCAGCCTGCTGGCCACCAGCGGCGTCAGCCTGATGGCGACGCGCAACATCGCCGCCTATGCCGGCACCGATCCCGCCACGGCCGGGCGGCTGGCCGGCATGGCCGTGCTTCTGGTCGGCGCTTCCGGCACGGCGCTGGCCGTGGCGATCTACATGTTCGCGGACGACATCGCCACGCGGGTCCTGAAGCAGCCGGAACTCGGCTTCTACCTGCGCGTCATCGCCCCGATCATCGTCGTCAGCGCCCTCAACAACGTGCTGTCGGCCGTGCTGAGAGGGCTCCAGGAGTTCAGGACGACCGCGCGGCTCGACATGATCATGGGCCTGCTGATGATCGCCTCAGTACCGACCGGGCTCTATTTCCACGGCCTGACGGGCGGCTTCGTCGCGCTCTGCCTCGGCTATCTGGCAGGCAGCCTGATCGCCGCGCCGGCGATGATGCGCGGCCTCGGCAGACGCGGCATCCGGTTCACCTTCCGGGGGGCGCTGTCGCAATGGCCGATGATCACGCGCTACGCCATACCGGCGCTGCTGGCCAGCATTCTCTACGAGCCGGTGAACTGGATCTGCACGACCATCATCGTCAACAAGCCGGACGGGCTGGAGCAGGTCGGCCTTTACTTCATCGCCATGCAACTGGAGACGCTGCTGCTGTTCGCGCCGCAGATCGTGGTGCAGGTGCTGATCCCGATGCTGTCGACCGGTTTCGGCGAGCGGGACCGGCGCCGGGTGCGCAACATACTGGCCATGGGCATCGGCACCAACATCGCCATCGCCATCGGCTTCGTCGTGGTGATGATGCTGTTCGGCGACTGGTTCCTGCTGCTGTTCAAGCTCGACCCGGCGCGGGACTGGCCGGTGTTCATGATCGTGGTGTTCGCCGCCGCGGTGATCGCCGGCGCCTTGCCGCTCGGACAGGTGCCGGTCTCGTCCGGCCATATGTGGACCGGGCTGACCATCACCGGCGGCTGGGCGGCCACCTTCATCATCGGCACCTGGCTTTTGCAGGACCATGGCGCGCTGGGCATCGTGGCAGCGCGAACGATAGCCTGGTTGATCGCACTCGTTGCCTATGTCGTCTTTGCGGCAGTTCTGATTCCGAGACTGCCCCAAGAAAAAGTGCCTCTGGACCCCGACGCCAAGAACACAGACAACCGCAGCGCGATCTGGGAGAGAAACTCGTGAGAAGCGATCTTACAGTTTTCGTATGGATATGATGGAGAAGGCCGTGAAGCGTAACCTGATTTTCGATTTCGGCCTGCACAAGGGCGAAGATACAGCTTTCTATCTGGCCAAAGGTTTTCAGGTCGTCGCCTTCGAGGCGAACCCCGAACTTGCCAATGCCTGCCGTGCAAGATTTGCTGCGGAGATCGAAGCGGGATTGCTTACCATCATGGAAGGTGCGGTGGCGCCTCCCTCTGCAGGAGATACGGTGACGTTCTTTGTCAATGAGCGCTCGGTTTGGGGTACGATTGACAAAGATTGGGTCGAACGCAACGAAAAGGCTGGGGCTTCATCAAAAAAGATCACTGCGCAACGCATCGATGTTGCCGATACGATCCAGAAGTTCGGCATGCCCTTCTACATGAAGATCGACATCGAAGGAGCCGATCAGCATGTTCTGGAGGTGCTGGCCAAATTCCCGGAAAAGCCGAAATACATCTCAATCGAATCGTCGAAGGATGATTATCAGGACGTTGTATCTGAATGCGATCGCTTGCGCGGGCTGGGTTACAACCGCTTTAAAGCGGTCCAACAGGAATATATCCCCGGCATGCGCGACCAGTTCCAACGCATGGACGGTACGCCGTTTTCATACACTTTCCCGGCCGACTCTTCTGGCCCGTTCGGCGATGAAATCCGGCAGAACTGGATGGGCTATGAAGCCGTGTTGGATGAATATCGCGCTATTTTCAGAAAGTACCGATGGCTTGGCAGCGGGTCTGCACTCCTTCGCATTCCCGGTCTGCATCGGATGCTCTGGCATTTCGGCAGAAGGCTGAATATCGGGCTTCCGGGTTGGTATGACACCCATGCAGCCCTTGATTAAAAATGACAGATTTACCATGAACCCCCTCTTTTCAGATGCAGAAATTCCAATGTTTTTTATTACCCCCTTGGACCAACATTAATATATAACTGAAACAACGATGCCAAAATGCAAACACGATGCTAGCCCTTATATATGGAATAATTCTAGGGGGCACATCATGGCAACAGTTGCATTTGCGAATCCGGTACTTTCCGTGATTTCTTCGCCGCCGGCTTCACCCGCCAATGGCGACCGCTATCTGATTGCACCGTCCGGCGCCAGCGGCGCCTTTGCCGGAAAGGAAAATCAGGTCGCCGAACGTACCGCAGGGGCCTGGGTGTATTCCGGTGCGCCGGCGAGCGGCCAGCAACTGATGGTCGGGCAGCTTATGCTGCAATATGCTTCCGGCTGGAAACTCTCGCCGAGCAATGTATTCGAAACGGTGACGGCGCTGCTTGCCGCGACCTCAACCTATGGCCTTGCAGATGGAGCATCCTGGCGCTGTGCCGGCAGGACGAGCTCGAACGATGGCGGGGGTTGCGTCTTCTGCTTCGACGCATCGGACACCACAACCTCCGACAATGGCGGAACCGTCCGGGTCGACAGCGCAGGCCACAGGCTGAAGGCGCAAATGTTTGATATGATGCAGTTGCCATGGATCTTCGGGATGAAGGCGGACCACTGGTCGGACGACAGCGCCGCTCTTCAAGCGATGGTGGACTGGGCCTTTAGCCAAAATATCCGCGACGTCTATCTGCCGCCGCAAGCAATCGGCCTGGGATCCTCTGTGTTCATCCCCTACGGAATCATGCTGCACGGGCAGTCAAGCAGCTATGACCTGACTCGGCCAAGCACTCGATTTATTACTATCACAGGGGCCTCCTATGCCAATGGCTTCATGATGGGGTTCAACACCACAGATAATTCCACTGAGGGTGATGGAGGATTTTACTATGGGGGCGGCATGGAGAATGTGTGCTTCCTTGATGAAGCATGACTAGGCAACGCGAAGGGCATTATCGCCTTTGGCAACAATCTCGAATTCAAGAATGTGGGCGGACGCTTCATGCTTCAGGTGCTGAACCGCGCAGAAAGCGCCTACAGCGATAACCTGCGCATCATCAATCCGTACTACAGCAACTCTACCGATCCCGAAGTCGCTCAGTTCGCAATTGCCGGTGGTGGTGACGGTCTCATAATCGAGTGCGGGAATTTCCCGCCGGACCAGTCGAGAGCCATTGAAATCGGCCCTTTCACGTACGGTGGTGCATTTGGCGGTGTGATCCGCCAGTGCATCAACGGTTCAATGTATATAGACGGCTATAACATCACCATCGAGAATTGGCACGCCGAAAACTCCACTCTGAAAGTCGGGGTGACTGCTCACGTCATGGTAGTCAATTCCAACATCGGTGAGGACACCCTTCTCACCGAGCCGCCGATCCAGATGGTGGACAGCATGGAATTTGGAAATTCCAGTTTCCTCGAACTGAACAACGTGGCGTTCCGGTGGTCCGGAATTGGCCAATTCTATTCCTCGTGCGACTTCGACTTGTCGGTATACTTTGAAGCCAATGTCGCCATTAAAAACTGTCGGCGCATCGTGAACGGGGTCAACTCAGTAACGGTGAACACCGGCATCCGCGTCGCCCAAGAAGATAAAGTCACCCCGGTGCCCGGTTGGGAGCCCTACGCGGATCTGTTGAGCCGGAACGGGCAGATCCTCCCCGGATACAACGTGGTACTAGACCACGCCATCCCCTCTGCGACTGCGGTCTATCAGGGCATCTGGTCTGCCCAGCGAAACACGTCCACGGCCAATGCGTGGCGGATCGCTACCGGCACCTACTACTACAACTCGGTCCGGATGTACGACACCACCAATCAGATCGGCATCGCCAGCGTGAACGGGGAAAAAAGCATCAACGTATCCAATACCTCATCGACAGTCAGTCTCGCTGATTACTCGTCACCACGGTCCGCCGGCGTCGGGCCAGTGCAAGGGATGACACGATTTTACAGAGGCACCGCTGCCGGAGTTTACAACGCCTATGCGGATGTACCGATCCTGGCGCCCGATCCCGCGGGTGTTACGGACGACGGCGACTATATCGGCGGGGTTCGCTGGAAGTCCCGCACGCCCGGCGGCATCGACACCATCTATCCGCCCGACCTCACCGTGCCATGGCATGTCTATGGCGTCGGTATGCTCAAGAACATGGTGCCCGTCATCACCACGCCGGCCAACGCCGCAGTGACCTTGCGTGTCGCCTCCGACCAGCAGGTCATCTACAGTTCACCGATCACAGCGAACCGGGCTGTGACCCTGCCTGCATTGGGTCGAAAAGGTGATCGGGTGCTGGTCACGCGCACGTCAGGCGCAACGGGTGCGTTCAACGTGACGATCGCATACGGCGGAGGCTCCACCACGCTGGCCGCACCTACGCGCGCGGCATCTGCGGAGTTCATGCACAACGGCACCAATTGGGTTCTGATCGCCCAGTCCTCGGTCTGACCCCAAGCGGAAACCACCAGAAGAAGCAGCCAGCGCTCTAAGTTGCGAGCGCTGGTTTTTTGGAGGAAACACGTCGGCGGCACGCCGTGATCAGAGGGCGCTCGACAATCAGGTGCGCCAGGCAACCGCCGACAATCGTCCCGACGAACACCAGCAGGAAAATCAGCTCCTGCGATATGGGCAGGTATTCGGCAATTTTAATGGCGATTTTTCCCAGTAGTCCCATGACCGCCAGATGGGTGAGATAGATCGAATAGGAAGCATCACCTATCAGATTGAGGAGCCGCAGCCTGGAGGGCCACTGACCGGCGCTTTCCAGCGCGGCCGCGCCGGCGATCAGCAGGCCGAACGAGACGGCGTAGGCAATCTGCAACTGGCTGTAGGGCATCCCCCCGCTTTCGAGCACATAGACGGCGGCCAGAAGCAGCAGGCCGGCCGGAAACATGCTCTTGACGATTGCCGGCCGGCCGTGCCTCCAGCCGTAGAAGGCCAGCATGCCGACGAGGAAATTGAGATTGAGCGGCGAGAAATAGGTCGTCCACGGCGTCCAGTCATCGTAATCGGGATAGGGGCGCAGCAGCAGGCAGACTGCCATCCACAGCCCGAACACCGCCATGCCCAGACGTTTTCCGACGATGAGAAGCGCGAAAACGAGATAGAAGGCCAACTCGTGAACCAGCGTCCACGCCGGCGCGATGGGGAAGGTGAACCGGTCCAGACGGACCAGCGCTATGGTGGAAATCCAGCCGCCGAAAGTGTCCGGTATGGTCGCCGACGTGCCGAAACCCATCGCCACCAAGGCACAGAATATGCCCACGTAAAGCCAATACACCGGAAAAAGACGCACGAACCGGCGGGCTAGATAGTTGCGTAGCCGTTCAGGGTGATCGATGTCACGGCTATGGGCGAAGATGATGATGAAACCCGAAAGAACGAAGAAGAAGTCGACGCCGAGATTGCCGCGCCGGGTGTAGTCCATGAACAGTTCCTGCCCGAGATAGCGCGGCAGGGTCATCATGATCGAAAGATGGAAGGCGACGACAGCAATCGCCGCAAGGCCCCGCGCCTGCTGCAACGAATAGAGTTGCTTCTGCCCGCTCATCGTCCCCCACTCCCGCAACGGCCTCGGAAGGCCCTGCAACCTCCAGCCCAGGACGGATACCATGCTTATGCCGATGTCGAAACCGGGGTCACGCCACCTCGTCGAGGCGCTGGTCGGGATCGGCGGAGTTCCAGCACAACGGCACCTATTGGGAACTGGTGGCCCGGTCCAAGGCTTAACGCGGCTTGCAGGCAGGAAACCTCAAGTCGAGTTCGGCTTTCAGGCAGCAGGCCTCCGCGGATGGGGCCTCTGCTCCCGAAGTGCACCGAAAGCGCTTCAATCTGAAGTTTCCTTACAAGTTCTTTGCAATTGCCTGCTATCCAGCGGACAGTCCAACGGGTTGGCGGGACAGAAAAATGGACTTTCGCAAAGCACCACCCCAGCTCCTGCCCGGGCGATCTTGCATGTCCGTCGTCTTCAGCCCGATAGTCAGGAAGGACTTCGACCTGCCCCCAGGCCCCTTGCCGGCCCGGCGCAAGGCGAAAATCGGCGATCCATTCGCCTGCAACCGCGGAAGACGAACGTGAAGAAGCTCTACTCCGTCCAGTATCTCCGGGCCTGCGCGGCCTTGCTGGTGCTGGTTGCGCACTCCTTTTCCTACCAGATCGGCACCGACAGGCTGATCATTCCGATTTCGGGCCACGCCGGCGTCGTGCTGTTCTTCATCATCAGCGGCTTCATAATGGTCTATATTTCAGGGAAAGGGCCATTTCACGCCCCCACCTTCCTCAAGCGACGGGCAATCCGCATCGTTCCCCTCTACTGGCTGTTCACAAGCATGGCCGCGCTGGCCGCAGCGCTGATGCCAAACCTTTTCCAGACAACCGTCTTCACCTGGTCGCACTTTTTCCAGTCGCTTTTCTTCATCGTTCATGAAGCCCCGGAAAAAGGCGGAGCCAGTCCGCTTCTCTCCCTCGGCTGGACACTCAACTACGAGGTCTATTTCTATATCCTGTTCGCGCTGGCCGCCTTTCTCGCCGTCACCTCGCGCGCGTTGGTGCTGACCGTGTTCTTTGTGGCGATGTGGGTGGCAGGGTTGCTGACCGCTCCCGCCGATCCGGTGCTGCAATTCTATCTGGGCGCCAATCCGCTGGCCTTCGTCGTCGGCATGTGGATAGGCTGGCTCCACCTGAACGGCCGTCTCACATATGATGCGCGACGCGCCCGGATCCTCGGCTTCGCCGCCTTGGCGGGCGCCGTGCTTGCATTCGTCGATGACGGAACACTGCTGCTGGTGCAGATCAGCTTCGCCGGGCAAGTCGTCTGGGCAGCCGGCCTGCTTCTTCTCGGCCTCATCCTGGAACCGAAGCTCAAGCACTGGCGCCTGCTCGAACAGCTTGGCGACGCGTCCTATTCGCTTTACCTGTCCCACATCTTCGTCATCGGCGTCGTGGTGTTTCTGGCGAGACGCATCATCGGTTCCGAAGGCACCCTCACGGTGATCCTGATTGCCATGGCCAGCATCGTGGCCGCGTGCATTGCCAGCCTGCTGATCCACGGCCTGATCGAGAAACCGATGCTGCGCGCCCTGAGCGGCAAGCGGAAACCGGGCAAGGCCATGGCCGCCCAGGCAGCCGGCAGCAAATAAAGGGCCAGCCCGGCAACAGCCAAGCAAGTTTGCCTGCCCGTCGTCTTCAGCCGGCCGCACCTGTGAAGACCAGCAGGTAGGCCAATCCCGGCGCCAGCGGCGGATATACCGACAGCTTGATGACGATCCTGGCCAGAAAGCCGATGAGGAAATGCGGGTTGAGCGGCGAGGAATAGGTCGTCTACGTTTGTCCGGTCCTCGTCATCGAGACATGGCGCGGCAGAAGAATAAGGTTGCTTCTGCCCGTTCATCGCCCCTCCCGCACGGGACGGATGCCATGCTTAAGCCGATGTCGAAACCGGACGATGACGCCGGGTCACGCCACCTCGTCGAGGCGCTGGTCGGGATCGGCCGCGACGAGCGACACCGCCACCGCGCCATCGTTGGAGAGCGCCTGCGCCATGCGCTGCTCGCGCAGGTCGGCCTGGCCGTGCCTGACCACCAGCGCGGCGTTGCGCGTCAGTTCCGCCACCGTGCGGGCCGGCAGGTCGTGCTCGGTCTCGAGCTCGCCGATATTGACCACCACGTCGTCATATTCGGCGCTGACCGCCTCGAGCACGTTGCAGACCGCGCGGCGCGACAGCCTTGAGATGGCCGGGGAGCGGCCGGCATTGAGCCTGTGCAGGCCGCTGTCGTGATCCGCGTGGACGGCACCGAAGGCCGAGACTTCGCCGAGCGCGATCTCGGCAAGGCCGGGGTCGGATTTCGGCGCATCCGAGGCCAGATCGACGAAGATCGCGCTGCGGCCGCGCGACAGGGCGCCCTGCGCCAGATCCAGCGCGCCGCGCCGCGCCATTCTGGGGTCGCCCAGCGTCGTCACCAGGACGAGGCCGTCGACCACGGTGTCGGCGCCGGCCTTCGGAACCAGCGGCGCGGACTGCGGCCGGCGGCCGAGCAGACCGGCGAAGAAATCGATGAGGATCGCCGCGAGGATGCCGACGAACAGGCCAAGCAGCGTGGCCGCGACCAGCAGCGGCAGGCGCGGCGGGAACGACGGGGAGGCGGGCACCGCCGCCTCGGCGATGACGCGCGCCGTGCGCGCGGTGATGCCTTCCTGCTGCGCCGTCTCCTGCGCCCGCACCAGGAAGGATTCGTAGACCAGCCGGATCGACTGCGCCTCGCGCTCCAGCTCGCGCAGCCGGATCAGGTCCTGGTTGGTGGAGAAGGACGCGTCCTTGGCCTGCTGCAAGGCCTGATTGATCTGGTTCAGCGCATCGACGGCGATCCTGTTGTCGTCGCGCGCGGCGGCCACCAGCCTGCCGCTTTCCTCGCGGATCGCTGTTTCGGCCTGCGCCACTTCCTGAATGGCGGCGGTGACGCGCGGATGGCGCGGCCCCAGCACGTTCTGGAGGTCGGCCAGCCGCTGCCTGGCATCGGCCAGTCGCGTGCGCAGGGCGCCCATGGCGCTGCCGGCATCGGCGACGGTGGCGCCGACATAGCCGCGCGTGCGCAGGCCTTCCTCCAGAACCTGCAATCGGGCGGCGGTTTCGTTGACGCGGGCCAGCGCCTCCGACTGGCGGGCGCTCAGGTCGGTCAGCCTGCGGTCGCCGAGCAACTGTCCGTCGGTCTGCGATATGTTGTGCTCGCGCTTGAACGTCTCGACGCGTTCCTCGGCGTCGTTCAACTGGGCCTGCAATTCGGCAAGGCGGCCGCGTATGGCGGAACTGACGTCGCGGACGGACTTGGCGGACGATGAAATCTGGTCGGCGACATAGGCGGCGGCAACGGCGTTGGCCAGCCGGGCGGACTTGGCGGCCTCCCTCGTGGTGACGGTGATCTCGATCACATAGGTGTTTTCCCGGCGCGTCACTTCGGTGGCACGGGCCAGGCCCTCCAGCGCGACATCGGCCGCGCTGCGCGCGCCGCCCGCGTTCTTCACGAATTCCGGATCCGAAGCGAGGTCGGTTTCCTTCACGACACGGCCGAGCACGGTCTCGGAGGTGATCACCTCGATCTGGCTGTCGACCAGCGCCATGTCACCGCCCAGCCCCTGCTGGACGATCTCGTTCTGGACGATGCGCTGCTCGCGCGGGTCGATGAGGATGCGCGACGTCGCGCTGTAGCGCGGCGCGATCGTCGACAGGGCGAAATAGGCCAGCCCGGCGAAGGCGAGGATGCAGAACAGGATGGTCCAGCGACGACGCAGCAGCGTCTCGCCAAGACCATAGAGATCGATGGTGGAATCGATCTGGCGGCCGGGCGCCGGTTTGCGGTCAGGCCGGTTGCCTGAAAGAATAGCCATGCGCGCGGGCTCCCAGGGGCGATGCCGGCACTTTGCCGGATGGTAAACAAGTGATGCGCAAACAGCCTTAAAATGAGGTTAAGCCGGCGCATCCTCCATCAGCCATCGTCATGGCCCGAACAAGGCGGCCCCCGATCATCCGCGCGCGGAATTCATGGTTTGCAAGCGCCGCTCCCAGCCAAGCGCGTCGGCGACGATGAGGTCGAGGTCGTCACGCTGCGGCGCCCAGCCCAGCTCGCTGCGGGCAAGGTTGGAGTTGGCCACCACGGAAGCCGCGTCGCCGGCGCGGCGCGGCCCGCTGCGCACGTCGAAATCGCCGCCGAACACCCGGCGCACCGCCTCGATCACCTCCAGCACCGAATAACCGTGGCCGTAGCCGCAATTGGCGATCAGGCTGTCGCCGCCCGCCCGCAGCCGCTGCAGGGCCAGCCGGTGGGCGCGCGCCAGATCGGAGACATGGATGTAGTCGCGCACGCAGGTGCCGTCCGCGGTCGGGTAGTCGGAGCCATAGACCTGCATGAAGGGCCGTTTGCCGAGCGCCGTCTCGCAGGCCACCTTGATGAGATGGGTGGCGCCCGGCGTCGACTGGCCGGTGCGGCCGCCGGGGTCGGCTCCCGCCACGTTGAAGTAGCGCAGCGCCGTGTAGCGCAGGTCGTGGGCGGCGGCGGCATCGCGCAGCATCCATTCGCTCATCAGCTTGGAGCGTCCATAGGGCGATTCCGGCTCCAGGCGCGCATTCTCCTGCACCGGCTCGATGCCGGCCCCGCCATAGACGGCGGCGGTGGAGGAAAAGATGAAATGGCGGACCTTGCCTTCCACCGCCGCCTCGATCAGGCTGCGCGTCTTGCAGGTGTTGTTCTGGTAGTAGGCGAGCGGATCGGCGACCGATTCCGGCACCACGATCGAACCGGCGAAATGGATGATCGCCTCGATGCCGTGCTCGCGGATGAGGCCGCCGATCAGCGCCGTATCGGCGATGTCGCCCTCGACCAGCGTGGCTTCCGGCGCCACCGCCCAGTCGAACCCCTTCGACAGATTGTCGATGACGACGACCTTCTCCCCCGCATCCAGCAGTTCCCACACCATGTGGCTGCCGATGTAGCCGGCGCCTCCCGTCACAAGCACTGCCATGCCGCTGTTCTCTCCTTTTATGTATCGTTGCTGCCTGCATAGCCTCTTGGCGGGCGAGGGGAAAGTCCGCCGAAATGGGAACGGCAATTGGTTCGAAGTGGAGGGCGCGCGTTTACCCGATCTTGATAGCTCCATTTGTAGTTGAGAGCATCTGGGCGGGCCGGTTCCCGTCCCAGCGTCCGCAGCCAAGGGCTTTCGCTTGGCGTGCCGCACCGGAGGCAAAAAAGGTGAGCGCCATCCGCCCTCTCGAGCAGCGTGATCTTCCGGTCATCGCCAACATGCTCCAGCGCGTCCTGCGCAAGGAAAAGGCACCGGCACCGGCCTCGCTCACCGCCTATCTGGGGCAGTTCTACCTGGACGCCCATGGCGACGGCATCACCTCGCTCGTCCACACCGACGATGCCGGCGAGGTGTCCGGCTTCATCGGCGTGCACGGGTTGCCGATGATCCATGGCGAGCGGCGATTGCGGGCCGCCATATGCAGCTCGTTCATGGTCGAGAAGGGCAATCGCGACCCGATGGCCGGCGCCCGGCTCATGAAGGCCTTTCTGGAGGGCCCGCAGGATCTGTCCTTCAGCGAAACGGCCAACCGCACCTCCACCCAGATGTGGACGCGCCTGCGCGGCACCATCCTGCCGCAATACAGCCTCGACTGGATCCGGGTCATCCGGCCGGCCGCCTTTGCGCTCGGCATGGCCGGCCAGCACTGCCGGCCGGCACGCCTGTTCACGCCGCTGGCCTCCGCTTTCGACCGTCTCTACCGCAAAAGGCTGAAGCCGGGGGAGACGCGCTGGGCGGCCACCGCATCGAGCGGAATTGCGCCGCCGGCCCTGCGCGTCGACGAGGTCGATCATGCCGGCTTCGCGCAGATGCTGGAACCGCTGACGGCGCATTTTCCGCTGCGGCCGCGCTGGGCGGATCTACCGCTTGAGCAAATGCTGGCCGACGGCGGACAAAAACCCGACCTCGGGGAATTCGTGCTGGCCGGCGTGACGACGGCGGGCGGGTCCCCGGTCGGGGCCTTCGCCTACCATGCCAGGCCGCACGGCATCGCGCGCGTGCTGCAGGTGCTTGCCCGTCCCGGCCAGGAAGGCGCGGTCATCGACTGCCTCGTCGGGCATGCCGCAGCACACGGCGTCGCCGCCCTGCGGGGCCGCACGCAGCCGGCGCTCCTGGCCGCGATGCTGACCCGGCGCATCGCCTTCCTTCCCGCCACGACGACCATCGTCCATTCGCGCGATGCCGGGCTTGTCGGGGCGATGGCCAGCGGGCAAGCTTTCCTGAACGGGCTGGCCGGAGAAGAATGGAGCCGGCTGATCGGCGGCCGTTTCACCTAAAGCTCGTCGCGATCTTCCGGATTCGCTCCTTGCGCTTTAGGCTGTTGTTTTACGCATGTCGTATCCCGAAACCGGGTCCCACTTTCGGGCGACATGCCCTGGGGCCGGCCACATATCGCGGCCTCGATGCCGCCTGAAGGAGTTGAACCGATGGATTTTGGACTTACCGGCAAACGCGCGGTGGTGGTGGGCGCCAGCAAGGGACTGGGCGGCGCGAGTGCCGTCGCCCTTGCGATGGAGGGGGCCGAAGTGATCGCCCTGTCGCGCTCGGGCACGCTGCCGGACGGGCTAGCGCCCGAGGTGGCGGCGCGGATGAGCGCCCGCGCCCTCGATCTCGCGGACGAAGCCGCCGTCGCTGCTTTCTGCGATGAAATCCGCGCCGATCCGGTGCAGATACTGGTCAACAATTGCGGCGGCCCGCCTGCCGGGCCCGCCCGCGGCCAAACCCGGGAAGCCTGGCGCAAGGCCTTCGAGTCGATGGCGATGCCGATGTTCGCGCTGACCGATGCCGCGCTTGACGGCATGGTCGCCGCAGGCTGGGGCCGCATCGTCACCATCGGCTCGTCCGGCATCGAGGTGCCGATCCCCGGCCTTGTGCTGTCCAACGGGGTGCGCGGCGCCATCGCCGGCTGGTCCAAGACCCTGGCGGCGGAAGTCGCCGCCCATTCGGTCACCGTCAACATGGTGCTGCCGGGCCGCATCGCCACCGACCGGCTGGCCCAACTGGACGCGATCAGGGCGCGAAATTCGGGACAGGACATGGCGGCGGTCGAAGCCGAAGCCCGCGCGACCATTCCGGCCGGCCGCTACGGCCGGCCCGAGGAATTCGGCGCGGTGGTGGCGTTCCTGTGCTCGCAACAGGCCAGCTATGTCACGGGATCGATGATCCGGGTCGACGGCGGGGCGACCCGCAGCCACTAGGAACCTCTGCATCGGGGGCACGTGGGGCGATGTCGCCGTCGCCCCAGCGCGTCATGCGATCACCGGGATCGATGCCGGCCCATTGCACCAGCCGGGCCGCGATCTCGCGCACCAGATCGTCCATGGTGGCGGGGCGGGCATAGAAGGGCGGCACCGGCGGGGCGATGACGGCGCCCAGCCGGGCCAGCTTCAGCATGGCCTCCAGATGGCCTTCATGCAGCGGCGCCTCGCGCGGCGCCACCACCAGCCGGCGCTTCTCCTTCAGCACCACGTCGGCTGCCCTCGTCAGCAAATTGTCGCCCAGCCCGTGGGCCATGGCGGCCAGGCTGCGCATCGAGCACGGCACCACGATCATGCCTGCAGTGCGGAACGAGCCGCTGGCGATGGGCGCGGCGAGATTGCGCGGCGAATGGACATGCGCGGCCGCGTCGCCCAGCCGGGCAAGGCCGTCACTGCCCAGCTCATGGGCGACGGTCAGGCGCGCGCCGGGTGTCACCACGAGATGCGTCTCGACACCGGCCGCGCCGAGTTGGCGCAGCGTCTCCAGCGCCAGCGCGGAGCCCGAGGCGCCGGTGACGCCGACGATCAATCGTGCCGCCATGGCGTGCTCCCCTGTCCTGCCGGAAAGAATTCCTGCCAGCGCGCTGCGACCCGCCGGGCGACCTCCGTATCCATTTCCAGCTTCACGCCCCAGTCACGGCTGGTTTCGGCGCCGATCTTGCGGGTGGCGTCGAGCCCCATCTTGCCGCCCAGCCCTTCCAGCGGCGAGGCGAAATCGAGCTGGTCGATCGGCGTGCGCTCCGCCACGAGAAGATCGCGCGAGGGGTCCATGCGCGTGGCCAGCGCCCACATCACGTCCGGCCAGGAGCGGATGTCGATGTCGTCATCAACCACGATGATGGTCTTGGTCATCGAGAATTGCGGCAACAAAGACCAAAATCCCATCATGACGCGCCGCGCCTGCCCCGGATAGGATTTGGCAATGGCGATCACCGCCATCCTGTAGGAGCAGGCCTCGGGCGGCAGCCACACGTCCACGATCTCCGGAAGCTGCTGGCGAAGCAGCGGCTTGAAAACATCGAGCATGGCTTCCCCAAGCACGGCCGGCTCGTCCGGCGCGCGGCCGGTGAAGGTGGTGAGATAGCTTGCGTCGTCGCGCATGTGGAGGCGCGACAGCGTGAACACCGGATAGCGCTCGGGCGCATTGTAATAGCCGGTATGATCCCCGAATGGCCCTTCGAGCGCCGTCTCGGTTGGCGAAACCGTGCCCTCCAGCACGATCTCGGCGCTCGCCGGCACATGCAGTCCTATGTCCTTGCAAGGCGCCAGGCTGGCGCGCCTGTCGCCGATCATGCCGGCAAGCGCCAGTTCCGACACGCCTTCGGGCGCCGGCATGACAGCGGCGAGCAGCGTTGCGGGATCCGCCCCGATCACCACCGCCACCGGCATCGCCTCGCCCCGTGCCTGCCACAGCCGGTGGTGGGCGGCGCCTCCGCGCATTGGCAGCCAGCGCATGATGGCGCGGTCGCGGCCGATGACCTGCATGCGGTAGATGCCGAGATTGTAGGCGGCGGGATCGTCCTTGCCGGGCGGGCGGGTCACCACCACCGGCCAGGTGATCAGCGGCCCGGCATCGCCCGGCCAGCAGGTCTGGACCGGCAGCAGCGAGAAATCCGCATCCGTCTCGCGCCATTCCCGTGGCCTGGAAACCGTCTTCGGCCGCGCCTGCAAGGCGCTGCGGGCGGCGGGCAGGAGACGCCGCGCCTGACCAAGGTTGCGCGGCGGCTGCGGCGACCGCAGCCAGGCCAGCAATTCGCCCAGTTCGACAAGGTTCCCGGGCTCCGTTCCCAGCCCCCAGGCGACACGCCGGGTGGTGCCGAACAGGTTGGTCACCACCGGCAGCCTGGCCATGTGACCGTCCCGGTCCCGAGCGCCGATGAGCCGCAGGGCCGGCCCGCCGGCCGCGATCACCCTGCGATGCAGTTCGGTGACCTCCAGATGCATGGAAACGGGGGCGGTGACGGTTTCGAGGTCGTCCCGCTCCTCCAGATAGGCGAGGAAGGCGCCAAGGGTCGGAAAGTGAGGAAGGCTACGCTGGTGCATGCAATTGTCCCAGGCCCGCCATCAGCGGCCCGCACCGCTGATGGCATGCCGGGTCCGGCCCATCGTTGCGCTCGCGCAAAGACGGCCCGAAGCACATCGCGAACCCCGAAGCCTACCCGGCGCGCTTCCGGTTCCGCCGGCATTGGGCGAAAAAGCGGGCATTGGGACAGAAGGCCATGACGGCACCCGGCTCGTCATGCTCGAGAAGGGTCCGGCACCGCTTCTGGCACAGGCAGGCGAGGCATGTATTGCGCGCCTGGGCAATGGCCTTGCCCGATTCCTTGCGGGCCGCCCGGACGGGATCGACCTGCGTGCGTTCCATGACGAGATCGAACAGATCGAACTGGCGCCAGACCCTGTCCGTCTGCGGCCAGCGCTGTGCATCGGAACACATGACTGCCTCCCTGCGCCGGATCGAACATTTTGCGGGCAAGTGTAAACCGCAACCTGCCGCAGGGGGATGTGCCGCTTGGCCGCAACCGCGAAAAAACCTCTCCAAAGTCGTTTCTGTTTGATGCAGCGCAAACTTCTTTGCCGGGCGCCTTCCTATGTTCGGCCCAACCCACCGTACTCCGGAGGAGCCGATGGCGCTCAACCCCAACGAAGATGTCAGCCTTCCCGAGCCGATCCGGCGCTTCCTGCCGGCCTTTTCCGGCCAGCCGCTCGGCCCGTTGCTGACCCAGGCGCTGCGTTCCCTCGCCCGGCGGCGGCCGGAGGCCTTCGAGCGGCTCGGCGAATTCGGCAAGGCGCGTTTCCTCATCGATCCGACCGACCTGCCCTTTGCCTTCCATGTCGTGCCGGACGGCCGCGCCGCGCTGGTGCGCGCCACCGGCAAGAGCGGCACGGCT
>WPCJ01219610.1_pt1 | contig 41899 bp, 42 predicted proteins | sample 5399831 | NCBI WGS metagenome assembly WPCJ01 (sample SAMN12869470, study PRJNA574797) | sludge metagenome | isolation source: wastewater treatment of pH10 | place: China:Beijing | collected 2019-05-20
GGCTGGTTCGTGAAGCCGAACCGGCTGGGCGCCAAGATCGGCATATGGGCCGACTCGCGCTGCGCGCACCCCGACGAGGCGCTGGCGCTGAGCCGGCGCGTGTACGCGTCCTATCGGGACGCCGTCGTCGTCCAGCCCTACGTGCCGGGGCGCAACGTGCGGGCAAGCTTCCTCGCCGTGCGGCCGGATGCCGGCCCCGAGGCTCTCGGCATCGTCTTCGTGGAGTCGGGTTCCGACTTCCAGACCATGGACGATTCCATGGCGCTCTACGGCGAGACGGGCTCGCAGGCGGCGGCGGTCGGCCTGCGCGAAGAGCCGTCTCTGGTGTCCGTGGCGCAGAGCCAGCCGGTCGCGGCGCGGCGGATGGAGGCCATCGCCGCGACGCTCATGCAGGCGCTCGGCCTGCGCGACGTCTTTTCGCTGGATTTCCGCGTCGAGGCGGACGACACGGTCCACCTCATCGAGTTCGAGGTCTGCCCCGGCCTGCCCTGCTTCGATTTCCGCGCCTATTGCCTCAGCCAGTGGGGCATGAGCCTCGCTGAGGCCATGGCCGAAACGGCAGCCGGCAGGCTGTTGCGCCACCGAGGCTGAACAATCAGGAAAATCTTGGAGGATGGGGGCCGGCCGGCCGCCCTATGCCTTGGAGAGGCAGATGCTGGTGACGCCGGAGCTGACGAAACCGAGCTCTTTCGCCGCCGCCTTGGACAGGTCGAGCACCCGCCCCTTGACGAAGGGGCCGCGGTCGTTGATGCGCACCACGACCGATGCGCCGTTCTTCTGGTTTGTGACCTTGAGTTTTGTGCCGAAGGGAAGGCTGCGATGCGCGGCGGTCAGAGCGGCGGGGTTCATGGGCTCGCCCGATGCCGTCTGGGAGGAAAGCGCGTACCAGGATGCGCCGCCGCATTGAGCCGATGCCTGGACCGTTGATGCGGCGACGACAAGGACGCCAGCGATTGCCGCAGCGATGGTCACAGTTCTTCGTTTCATCATGCCAGAGTCTCTCAGTCCATTGATCGTGAGAGGTCCGGTACGCAACGATTGAGGCGCCAAATGAGGCAGGGATCGGGCTGTTCAGTGGCAATGGCACACGTTTGACAACGTGTGGAAACACTTTGTCATGGCTATGAAAAGCTTGGATTTCCTGCCGTTACGCCCGATCGACTATGGTTAACGTCAGGTGATTCTCGCTTTTGCTGTCGAAGCGCCTCATGTGGGGCGCCTCTAAAGCGTACCGATACGCTCCACCAGTAGAGCGAAGAACGCCTCGTGATCGACATCGCGGATATAGGTCGCGTTCTTGGGTCGGCCTGTCACGCCCCACCAGTCGGCGACCGTCATGCCCATCGTCAGTTCCGATGCCGTCTCCACGGTCACGTTGATATGGCGACCGCAGAACAGGTCGGGGCGGAGCACATAGGCGATCACGCAGGGGTCGTGCAGCGGGCCGCCATCGGTGCCGTATTTGTCCTCGTCGAAGCGCTCGAAGAACTCCAGCAGCTCCGCCGTGGCGAGGCCCGGCCGCGTGCCGAGCCGGCGGAACGCGTCGATGCGCGCCGCCGTCGTCAGCGCCTTATGCGTGCAGTCGAGCGGGATGATGACGATCGGAGCGCCGGAGCGCAGCACGACATCCGCCGCATGCGGATCGACATGGATGTTGAATTCGGCGGCGGGCGTGACGTTGCCGCCCTCGAACAGCGCGCCGCCCATCATCACGATCTTCCTGATCCGCGTCGCGATCCCCGGCTCGCGCAGCAGGGCGAGCGCGATGTTGGTGAGGGGGCCGAGCGGGCAGAGCGTGACGGTGCCGCTGTCCTCGCGCATCAGCGTCTCGACGATGAAATCGACCGCATGCTGTTGCTGCAGCGGCATGGCCGGTTCCGGCAGGTCGGGGCCGTCCAGACCTGTCTTGCCATGCACGTTCTCGGCCGTGACGAGATCGCGCACCAGCGGGCGCGACGCACCGGCGAAGACCTTGATGTCCGGGCGGCCCGCCAGTTCGCAGATCTTGCGGGCGTTCTTCTGCGTGAGCGGCAGGGGCACGTTTCCGGCGACCGCGGTCAGGCCGAGCACGTCCAGTTCGGGGCTGGCGAGCGCCAGCAACATGGCGACCGCGTCGTCCTGTCCGGGATCGGTATCGATGATGATCTTCGTCTTTTCCGGCATTTCATCCCTCGGCCAAGGCCCTTCCGGACCACTTGAACTCAATCGCGGCGCGGACCATATCAGCTTGGCAGGGAAAAATGCCATGCGGGTTTTTCCCTTGAATGTCGCTCGTAGAGGACAAAGGTGAAATGAGTCGTATGACGCCGTTTTCGAGCCCGCTGCTGCTCGGTTTCGACGCGATGGAAAAGACGCTGGAGCGTCTTGCCAAGACCGGCGATTCCTACCCGCCCTACAACATCGAACGCATCCGCTCCGCCAATGGCCGGGGGGATGGTGTGGATAGCCCAGCCGATAGCTCGGGCGACAGGCTGAGGATCACGCTGGCGGTCGCCGGTTTCGCGGAAAGCGATCTTGAAGTCACCACCGAGGAGAATCAGCTGGTGGTGCGTGGTCGCCAATCGGATGAGACGGAGCGGGAATTCCTCCACCGGGGGATTGCCGCCAGGCAGTTCCAGCGCTGTTTCGTCCTTGCGGACGGCATGCGCGTAACAGGGGCGGAACTGAAGAACGGCCTGCTCTCGATCGAGCTGGACCGTCCCGAGCCTGCAAGGCTTGTACGGAAAATAAACATTTCGGTGAAAGACTGATCCCGGTCCTGCCCGAAATTCCATTCCGGCGACGAACCGGAACCATTGGCTCAATAGCGGGTTGGTCCGAAGGACGCTCCGCTTGAAGGAGGCTGCTATGATCAGAAATCATCCTACCCAGAACTACCCGGCCCAAAGCTACTCGAAGACCGATCTCGCCCATCTCGGCGAAGGCAGTGTCGCCTATCTTCGCGAAATGGGCGGCGAGGAGCTCAACGGCAAGTTCCCGGGCCTGCCGCATATCGAACCGGCTGCAAGGCTCTGGGCGCTGTTTGCGGCCAACGGCCAGCCGATCCTCCTGTCCGACGCGCGCGATCGCGCCATTGCCGGAGCGTTCGAGAACGATCTGGTGCCGGTCAGCATTCACTGAAATGCAAAGGGCGGCAGATGCCGCCCTTTCTTGATATAGCTCAATCCTTGGATTTGTCGCTCAGGCGGCCTTGGAGTCGCGCGTTTCCGACAGCAGTGCGTGAATTGCCGAAGCGTCGTTTGTGCCGCGCACCTTTGCGACGGTTTCGCCGTCCCGCAGAACCCTCGCGATGCGCGAGAGCGCCTTGAGATGGTCCGCGCCCGCACCCTCCGGCGCCAGCAGCAAGAACACCAGGTCGACGGGCTCGTCGTCCAGAGCCTCGAAATCGACGGGCTGGTCGAGCCGGGCGAACACGCCGGCGATGCGGTTGGCGCCCGCGAGCTTGCCGTGGGGAATAGCGATCCCGTTGCCGACGCCGGTCGAACCGAGCCGCTCGCGCTGCACCACGGTGTCGAATATATCCCTTTCCGGAATGCCGGTTATGGCAGCCGCGCGCTCGGACAGCAGCTGCAGCAGCTGCTTCTTCGAGGTTGCCTTCACGGCCGGCATGATCGCCGACACATCGACAAGATCGCTCAGGTCCATTCCATTACATCCTTGTGCTTCGCTTCCGGCCCGCTCCGATACATCCGGCACGGGTCTGGCGACGCCGGTTACTAGGCGCTCATGGGCGTTGAAGGGTCGATCCAGCCTATATTCCCGTCTGCGCGGCGATAGACGATGTTGACCTGTTCGTTTCCTGCATTGCGGAATACGAAAACGGGGCTGTCCTTCACGTCCAGTTCGACGATCGCGCGGGCGACGGACATGGTTTTCAGCGACACGGTGGATTCGGCGACGATCGCCGGGGCGAAATCGTCGGGAATCTCCTCGATCTCCTCGGCCGCCGGCTGCATCACGCGATAGGCCACGTCCTCCTGGCGTCCGGTGGCCGGGCCTTCATAGGAACGAAGCTTGCGCTTGTAGCGGCGCAGGCGGGTGCCGATGCGATCCGACGCGGCCTCGAAGGCGGCCTGCGGATCATATGCCTGCCCAGCGGCTTGAAGGCCCATGCCGGTATCGAGGAAGATGACGCAGTCCGCCGAGAAGCGGGAGCCCGACTTCTCGACCGTGACATGACCTGAATATCCGCCGTCGAAATATTTGGCGATCATCTCGCCGATCCGGCTTTCTATACGGGACCGGAACGCGTCTCCGATCTCCATGTGCTTTCCTGAAATCCGCAGGCTCATTTTTGACCTTCACTGTTCAGACGCTGGACGCTGCCAAGTGTATACTCGTGGCCGAAAGGCACAAGCTTCACAGCAGCCTCAGGGCCGATTTCCAGTCCGAACTTTGCGATTGATCACAAGCCGTCTCCAGACGGTTTCAAGGGGACCGCATTGAGGCCGCTTCCATGGGCGCGGGCTTCTAGTCGCTTACCCTGACAATGTCAATCGAACATGGGGTTCCGTAACGGCAGGGTCGGCTCAGCGCCCCGCTGAAGTGTGGGCCCGTTTCTCGCGGCGGCGCTGCACTGACGATGGAATGTTCATTGTTTCCCGATACTTGGCGACGGTGCGGCGCGCAATGTCCACGCCATTCGTCCGCAGCGCCTCGACGATCGCGTCGTCGGACAGAATCTGATCCGATTTCTCGCCGTCGATCAGTTCCCGGATGCGATCGCGCACGGCTTCCGAGGAATGCGCTTCGCCGTCATCGGCCGAGGAGATCGAGGCCGTGAAGAAATATCGCAGCTCGAAGACGCCGCGAGGGGTCAGCATGTACTTGTTGGCGGTGACCCGGCTTACCGTCGATTCGTGCATGCCGATGGCGTCGGCGACGGTGCGCAGGTTGAGCGGGCGCAGATGCCGGACCCCGTGCGCCAGGAACGCGTCCTGCTGGCGCACGATCTCGGAAGCGACCTTGAGGATGGTCTTCGCGCGCTGGTCGAGGCTGCGGGTCAGCCAGCTGGCGTTCTGCAGGCATTCGGCGAGGAAATCCTTCTCGGCCTTGTCCCTGGCCAGCCCGGCGACCTGGGCGTAGTAGACCTGGTCGACGAGCACTCGCGGCAGGACGTCTGGATTGAGCTCGACGGCCCAGCTTCCGTCGCCGGCCGGGCGGACCTCGACATCGGCGACGACCGCCTCGCTGCCGCTGATGAGGAAGCCCGCGCCGGGACGCGGGTCAAGCGCCCGGATCTCGGCCAGCATGTCGAGGAGATCGTCCTCGCCCACGCCGCACAGGCGCTTCAAGGCTGCGAAGTCGCGCCGGGCAAGGAGGTCGAGGTTTTCAAGCAGCCTCGCCATGGCGGGGTCGAGACGGTCGCGCTGGTGAAGCTGCATCGCGAGACAGTCCGCCAGATCGCGGGCGAATATGCCCACCGGCTCGAATCCGCGGCAAACATCCAGAACCTGCTCTACATATCCCCTTTCGACGCCAAGCCGCCCGGCGATATCGTCGAGATCGGCGCGCAGGTAGCCGTCTTCGTCGACGCACTCGGCGAGTTCGCGCGCGACCAGCGCCTCGGCGCGATCGAAGAAGGCGAAGGCGATCTGCTCGCCCACATGGTCTCGGAGCGAGGCGGGGGCGGCGGCAAGGTCGTCCATGTCGAAGCCGTCGCCCGGAGCGGCAACGCCCGACCCGCCGCTGCCGGCCGACTTCCATTGCGCCGCAAGGTCGGGGCCGAGCCGCCCGGCCGTTCCGGGATCGTCGGGAAAGACGTTCTCCAGAGAACTGTCCAGCCTTTCCGACATGGCTTGCGCAGTCCAGGCAGGTTCCTCGCCGGATCGATCTTCCGGAGCGGAGTCCTGGACGGCCTCGTCGCGCGACTCGGCGCGGTCAAGCAGGGGATTGCGCTCGATTTCCTCGTCGACGAAACGCTCGAGCTCGAAATGCGTCATCTGCAGCAGCTTGATCGACTGCATCAGCTGCGGCGTCATCACGAGCGACTGCGCTTGCCTGAGCTGGAGTTTGGCCGCCAGCGCCATCGAAATCCGCCTACCTCGCTTGCCGCCGGCGCAAGCCGAGCGCCGGGATTCAGTAGCGGCTATACAAGGTGGCCCGGCTTTTGCTTGTCAAGTACGGCGGGCGCACCTGCCGCGCTGAGGAAGGCGGGTCAGAGGGTGAAGCTCTCGCCGAGATAGAGGCGCCTGACGTCCGCATTGGCGACGATCTCGGCCGGGCGGCCATGGGTCAGCACCTCGCCCGCATGGATGATATAGGCGCGGTCGATCAGGCCGAGCGTCTCGCGCACATTGTGGTCGGTGATGAGGACGCCGATGCCGCGCCGGGTCAGATGGCGGACCAGTTGCTGGATGTCAGCCACGGCAATCGGATCGATGCCCGCGAAAGGCTCGTCCAGCAGCATGTAGCTCGGCGGGCCGGCCAGCGCCCGCGCGATCTCCAGCCGCCGCCGCTCGCCGCCCGACAGGGCGAGCGAAGGGGACTTGCGCAGATGCGAGATGTGGAACTCGTCCAGCAGGGCATCGAGATTGATCTCGCGCTGCTTGCGGCTCTTCTCCACGACCTCAAGCACCGCGCGTATGTTCTGCTCGACGGTCAGCCCGCGAAAGATCGACGATTCCTGCGGCAGGTAGCCGATGCCCAGCCGCGCGCGGCGATACATCGGCATGCCGGTCACGTCGAAGCCGTCGATCGATATGCTGCCGCGGTCAACGGGAACCAGGCCGGTGACCATGTAGAAGCAGGTCGTCTTGCCCGCGCCGTTAGGGCCGAGCAGCCCCACGGCTTCGCCGGCGCGCACGCCCAGCGACACGCCGTTGACGACACGCCGCCCCTTATAGGCCTTGCTCAGGCCCTTGGCGATGAGAGTGCCCTTGAACACTGCTGGATCGTTGCGCTGCGACATGAGCGGCGGCGCTTGCGGTCGAAACAGCCGCGACAGGAACGAAGGCTTTTCGGCCATGCTTACTTCTTGGTGGAGCCCGGAACGATCTTGACGGTGACGCGCCCCGACTTGCACGGGTCGATCTTCGCCTGTCCCGTCTTCATCTGGACGGTGAGCTTGCAGCCGGAGAGCACGTTCGGACCCTCCGAAAGCACAACTTCCTTGCCGGAAAGCACGAGGGTCTCGCTTTTCATGTCGAACGTGCCGGCATCGCCGGTCGCAACCTGGTTGTCGGACTTCACATAGACCTTCCCGTCGACCTCCAGCCTGTCGATGCCCGCCGAACCGGTGGCGGCCGAGCCGCCGTCCTTGGCGTAGTAGACGGTCATGCGGCCGCTCTTGAGGACGGTCGGGCCCTGCGTGACGGCGACATTGCCCGTGAAGATGGCGATGTTTTCCGCCTCCTTCACCTCGAGCTTGTCGCTCGCGATCTCGATCGGCTCGTTGCCGTTCAGGCGCAGCCCGGTCAGCCGGCTCTCCGTGGCGCTCTGGGCAGCGGCAAGCCCGCTGGAGAGCGCGAGACCGGCGACGGCCGTGATGGCGATAGTTCTAATTCGACGCATCCGCGCCTCCCCTTTCCGCCTGTGCTGCCTTCATCTGCACCGGATCGATATGGACGCGCACACTCGTCTCGAAGATGACGAGCTTGCCGTTGTCGTGAACGCTCATGGAGTCCGCCGTCACCCGGGAGCCCTTGGACTGGATATCCACGGGGGCGTCGCTTTTCAAGGTACCGCCATTGATGTCCATGAACGCCGACTTGAATTTGGCGACGAGGCCGTCGGTGGTCGTGAGCAGGATGTCGGTCGGCACGTCCAGCGTGTTGGCGTTGCGGTCGTAGGTGCCACTGGCGGCTGCGACATGGGCCCAGTTCTCTTTCTCGACGGGCATCTTCGCATTGATTCCATCGAGATTGATCACCTCCTGCGAGGCGACGTCCTGGATCGCCCGCGTGGCGGTCACCAGATAGGGGCGGCCGTCGCGCGTGAAACCTTCGAGCTTGGGACTGTCCATGACGAGCTTGCCCTCGGCGATCGCCGAATCGTCGGCCGCGACCGTGGTCTGGGCCGGCTTGGCCATGATCGAATAGGCGGCGAGCCCGCCCGCCATGCACAGCGCGGCAACAGGAAGCACGATCTTGAGGAACTGAACACGACGAGAGTGGCGCTCGGCGCGGGTGAACGCCTCCGCACGCGAACACATCTGTTCGTCGGCGGGCGCAAAATCTGCGTCGAAATCCAAGGGTCCGATCGATTGCGCCAACGCGCCAGCCTTTCGCTCAATCCGGGTGTCCGGCGCGCCAGCCAGACTAGAAACGTTCCTGGAGATCGTGCGCCCGGCACACTGTCCGTCCCGAGGTCAGGCCCAGGTACACTCGACAGCCAAAACTCGACAAGCGTCGATCACGAAATCTTACACAGTCGCGATTTGCATCCCAATATGGTTATTTTGCGGAGTTTGACCAGCCCCCAATGCAACCTGGCTCTCCGGCGAGGGCTTGCCTTCCAGCGGCCCGGCGCCGTCGTTTCAGGGCTGGCAAGGGGCCTTCATGCGGTGGCGAAGGAAAACCGTAGCGGGTATGGCGGCGTTGCACTATAGCAAACGCTAGAAACTGCGCAGCCGCGTTCCATTCGCAACTGCCTGAAACGACTCGATGGAGCGCCTCCGCGATTGTCGTGGACGTCCGAAGCGCTCCGGAACGCGCAGCTCCGCAAGAACCCATGGAGCATCCATCATGGCGACGCGCGCCGATGACATGATCGACAGACGCCGGCTGCGGCGCAAGCTGACGTTCTGGCGTGTCTGCGCCTTCGCGGCCGCGGCCGTCGCGCTCGGGACCGCCTTCTGGCTCGCGCGAGGCGACATGGCGGGCGCGGGCAGGCCGCATATCGCGAAGATAAGCATCGAGGGCACGATCACCGAAGACAGCGAACTGCTCGAAAGGCTGGAGCGGCTGCGCAAGTCGTCCGCCGTCCAGGGTGTGATCGTGGCCGTCAATTCGCCGGGCGGCACGACCGCCGGCGGCGAAGCGATCTTCGAAAGCCTGCGCAAGATCGCATCGGAAAAGCCGGTCGTCGCGCAGGTGGGAACGCTCGCCGCGTCCGCCGGCTACATGATCGCCAGCGCCGCCGATCACATCGTCGCGCGGCAGTCTTCCATAGTCGGCTCCATCGGGGTGCTGGTGCAGTTCCCAGACGTCACCGGCCTGATGGAGAAGGTCGGGATCAAGCTGGAGGAGGTGAAGTCGTCGCCGCTCAAGGCGGAGCCGTCGCCCTTCAACCCGACGACCGACGAGGAGCGCGCGATGATCCGCTCGATGATCCTCGACAGCTATGACTGGTTCGTCGGGCTCGTCGAGGAACGACGCCCGATGAGCCGCAGCGAGGTCATGGCGGTGGCCGATGGCTCCGTCTTCACGGGACGCCAGGGCCTTGAGAAAAAACTCGTCGACGAGCTGGGCGGCGAGGACGAGGCGAAGGACTGGCTGGTCTCAAAGGGGGTGGACAGCAGCCTCGATATCGTCGAGTGGAAAGCCAGGAGCACGGGCTGGCTTTTCTCTCAGGAGGCCGCCGCGAAGGTGGTTGCACGGCTGGCGGGATTGCCGGACGGCGGCGCGGCCCTGATCAGGGAACTCGGCGGCGAGCGCTTGTTCCTTGACGGCCTGCTGTCGGTCTGGCAACGTTGAAGCGCGGGCCGGAGCGACTGAAAAGGCAATAAAATCATCCGCATGCCTATTGGCAATATCGGCGGCAGAGTCAGAGGCGGGGACAGCGCTCATGATAAAATCGGAACTGGTGCAACTCATTGCATCCCGCAACCCGCATCTGTTCCTGCGGGACGTGGAGAATATCGTCAGCGCGATCTTCGAGGAGATCACCGACGCGCTCGCCGAAGGAAACCGGGTGGAGCTGCGCGGCTTCGGCGCCTTCTCCGTCAAGAACCGCCCCGCGCGCACCGGCCGCAACCCGCGCACCGGCGAGTCGGTCGAGGTCGAAGAGAAGTGGGTGCCGTTCTTCAAGACCGGCAAGGAATTGCGTGAGAGACTGAACGGCGGCAAATAGCCGCCACTGGACCGCAGCATGTTCAACCGCTTCGTTCTGATCGCCGTGTTCGTGCCGCTGGCCATAGTGCTGATCGCGCTCGCCGTTGCCAACCGCGCGCCCACGGCCTTTACCGTCGATCCGTTCAACCCCGGCAATCCCGCGCTAACCTGGCAGATGCCCCTGTTCGTGCTTCTGTTCGCGGCGGTGGCGCTGGGCATGGTCATCGGCAGCATCGCGACCTGGATCAAGCAGGGACGATACCGCAAGCTGGCGCGCATGCGCGCCCATGAGGCCGACACGCTACGCAATGCCGGCAGCACGCCGCCCACTCCCGCCACCCATGCACCGGCGCAGTTGCCCGCACTCAAGTGATACAGCGCGGGGAGTGATGCGGGACGGTTCCACGCCAACTTGCCCGAGCCGGTGCGCTGTGGCAGAAGCGCGCAAGTCCGATCAGGAACCGCACCGTTGAAGCATATGCGCGACAAGCGCCGCGACGAACGCCCGCGCCGTTCAGGGCCGGCGGAAGCAGGCCCGAGCACGCAAGCGCGCCGGGAAGAAGAGGAGCGCAGGCCTGCCCCAATGGCGCACGAGCCGCGCCGCGAGGGTGCGCTGCCCGCAGAGAAGCTGCCGGTCATCCTGGAATCGCTGCCGAACGCCGACTATGCGCTGCTCGACAGCGGCGACGGCGAAAAGCTCGAGCAATACGGCCCCTACCGCATCATCCGTCCCGAGGGTCAGGCGATCTGGCGTCGCGCGCTTCCGCAGGCCGAGTGGAACCGGGCCGACGCGATCTTCACCGGCGATACGGACGAGGAAGGGCTCGGCCGCTGGCGATTCCCGAAGGCGCCGCTCGGCGAGACCTGGCCGATGAAGCATGACGGCATCCACTATCTCGGCCGCTTCACCTCGTTCCGGCATGTCGGCGTCTTCCCCGAGCAGACTTCCCACTGGAACCATATGGCCGGTCTCATCGAAAAGGCGGCGCGCCCGGTGAAGGTGCTAAACCTGTTCGGCTATACCGGGCTCGCCTCGCTGGTGGCTGCCCGTGCCGGGGCCGAAGTGACGCATGTCGACGCCTCGAGGAAGGCGATCGGATGGGCGCGCGAGAACCAGGAGATCGCCGGCCTGTCGCAAAAGCCGATCCGCTGGATCTGCGAGGATGCCGTGAAATTCGCCGAGCGCGAGGCGCGGCGCGGCAGCCGGTACGACATCATCCTGTTCGACCCGCCGGCATTCGGGCGCGGCCCCAAGGGCGAGGTGTGGCAATTGTTCGCCGACCTGCCGGCGCTGACCGGGCTATGCCGCGAGATCCTGACACCGAGGCCGCTCGCCGTCGTGCTCACGGCCTATTCGATCCGCTCGTCCTTCTTCGCGATCCACACGCTGATGCGCGACTGCTTCGCCGGCATGGGCGGCACGGTCGAATCGGGCGAACTCGTCATCCGCGAGAAGGGAGCTGGCCGGGCGCTCTCGACTTCGCTGTTCTCACGGTGGATCGCCGCATGAGGAAAACGTCATGAGCGGGCATCGCGCAGCCGGCGCGCCAGGACGGGTCAAGGAGGTCACCAGTCTCGCCAATCCGCTGGTGAAAGACATCAAGGCGCTGGCGCTGAAGAAATTCCGCGACGAGCAGCAGGCCTTCCTCGCGGAGGGGCTGAAGCTCGTCATCGACGCGTTCGATCTCGGCTGGGAGATCAGGACGCTTGTCTTCGCCAAGGCGGCGCTCGGCAATCCGGCCGTCGAGAAGGTCGCGGCCCGCACTGTCGCGGCCGGCGGAACGGTGCTGGAAGTGTCGGAGAAGATCCTGTCCGCGATCACCCGCCGCGACAATCCGCAGGCGGTGGTCGGCGTCTTCGCGCAGAAGCTCATGCCGCTGAAGAACATCCGTCCGCAGTCGGGGGACGTGTGGGTGGCGCTCGACAGGGTGCGCGATCCCGGCAATCTCGGGACAGTGATCCGCACCGTCGACGCGGTCGGCGCGAAGGGCGTCATCCTCGTCGGTGACACGACCGATCCCTTCTCGCTCGAAACCGTGCGCGCGACGATGGGGTCGATCTTCGCGGTGCCGATGGCGAAAGCCACGCAGGACGCGTTCCTCGCCTGGCGGAAGGGCTTCGACGGCATCGTCGCCGGCACGCATCTCAAGGGCGCCGTCGACTACCGCTCGGCCGACTTCGCCGACCGGCCCGTGCTCCTGCTCATGGGCAACGAGCAGCAGGGGCTGACGGATGAACTGGCGGCAAGCTGCGACCGCCTCCTGCGCATTCCGCAGGCGGGCCGCGCCGATTCGCTCAACCTTGCGGTAGCGACCGGCGTGATGCTGTTCGAGATACGGCGCGGCGCGCTCAGGCTCGCGGATGGCGAGGGCAGCCGGTGAGAAGCCTTCCCCTTTATGCCGGCATCGCGGCCGTCGCGATCGCGCTCGACCAGTGGATCAAGCACCTGATCGAGACGCGCCTGGTGATGCACGAGCAGATCGACATGCTGCCGTTCCTCGCGCTCTACCGCACCTACAACACCGGCGTCGCCTTCTCGATGCTGTCGTCCTTCGGCGACACCGGCCTCATCTTGATATCGCTGGCCGTGATCGCCTTCGTCCTCTATCTCGCGCGCCAGACCTCGCAGCGTCAGATACTGGCCCGTCTCGGCTTCACGCTGGTCGTCGGCGGCGCGATCGGCAATCTGATCGACCGGGCCGTCTACGGGCATGTCATCGACTATATCTATTTCCATACGCCCGTCTGGTCGTTCGCCATCTTCAATCTTGCCGACGTGTTCATAACGGTCGGCGCGGGACTCGTGCTGCTCGAAGAGTTCCTCGGCTGGAGGCGGCACCGTCGAAAGGACGCTCCGCCCGGCTGAAGGCATCCGGCCTGGAGAGCAGGAATTTCGCGAAAGCATAAAATTCGACGGATCGCCCGAAAGTTTCCCTAATCTGTGTCTGCCAGACTGGTGGCATGATCACGGATTCCGATGGGCGCGAGACGGTATCGTCCGGCCAGACTGGCTCGGACGCGCCCACGCGCAAGCCGCAGCGCAGCTTCATCGACGCGCCGCCGCTCGTTCCCGAGATGCCGGGACGGGCGCCCCGGCTGTTCTCCTTCGCGACCATCTCCTTCATCCTCATCCTTGCGGGCGTCTCGCGGCTGACCGGTGCGCCCGACTACCTTTCCATCGCGCTCGTGGTCGTCGGACTGGCCGGGATCGGCGTACTCATACGGACGTTCCACGCCGAGAACAGGGCCGCTTCGCTGATCGCGGAGACGCAGGCCCGCAACCGCGCGCATGTCGAGACCCTGGCCGACCGCATGTGGGAGGTGCAGGAAAGCGAGGAGCGCTTGCGCGGCCTGGTCGACGCGCTGGGCGACCTCGTCGTGCATCGCGACCGCGAGGGCGGGATCGTCTATGCCAACAAGGTCTTCGCGGACCTCATCGGAATCGACCGCCGCGATCTCGCGGGACAGACGCTGGCCGAACTCGGCGTCGACGTGGGAATTGTGCCCGATGCTGCCTTCGCCACCGGCGAATGCCTCAGCTCGACGGATGTCTCCATACGGACCGCGACCGGAACGAGGTGGTTCTCCTGGATCGAGCTCTCGATCATCGACAGGACGAACGGCCAGGTCTCGCATCGCGCGATCGCCCGCGACATCACCTCGCGCAAGCTCGCCGAGGCGGCGCTCATCAATGCGCGCGAACGCGCGGAGTTCGCCAGCCGGGCGAAGTCGCGATTCCTCGCGACCGTAAGCCACGAGATACGCACGCCCATGAACGGCATCATGGGCATGGCGAAGCTGCTCGCCGACACGAGGCTTTCGCCGGAGCAGCGGACCTATGTCGGCGCGGTCTCGACCTCGGCCAGCGCCCTGCTCGCGCTCATCGAGGACCTGCTCGACTATTCCAAGATCGAGGCCGGGCGCTTCGAGGCCGAACCGCAACCCATGTCGCCACGCGAGATCGTCGACAACGTCGTGGAACTGCTCGCGTCGAAAGCCTATGCAAGGAGCATCGGGCTCGGCAGCCATGTGGCTCCGGACGTACCGCAGATTATAACGGCCGATCCGGGACGCCTGCGTCAGGTCCTTCTCAACCTGCTCGGCAACGCGATCAAGTTCACCGACACGGGCGGCGTGTTGCTGACCGTCTCGATGTGCGGGAGCGGCGTCAGCCGGACAATACGATTCTCGGTCCGCGACAGCGGCCCCGGCCTGCTGCCGGGCGATTCGGAGCGCATCTTCGGGGAGTTCGAGCAGGCCGACGGCAGCTCCACACGCAAGCATGGCGGCGCGGGGCTCGGCCTCGCAATATCCCGGCGGCTCGTCATGTCGATGAGCGGCACGATCTCGGTATCGAGCGTGCCGGGCGAAGGAGCGGATTTCTTCTTCGAGATCCCGGTGGACGGTTCCATGGACGAGCAGCAGATGCACGGCCCCGCGCTGAGCGGCCGCAAGGTGGTCATCCTCTCGAGGAATGAGGTCGAGGCCGAGGCCATGGCGATGACAATCCGGTCGCATGGCGGCATGGTGGAGATCGCCAGCACGGAGGCGCAGGCCGCTGCCTTCGCGCAGGGATGCAGCGCCGTGCTGGTCGACGCCGCGATCGAGAAATCCGATGGCCGGGTGTTGAAGCGACTGCGCCAGCTCGGATTTGCGGCGGCCGATGCCATCACCATGATCGCGCCCACGGACCGGGGCGTATTGGGGGAATTCCGCGCCAGCGGCTATTCGACGTTCCTGGCGAGGCCCGTGCGTGGCGAGACGCTGCTGCGCGTGCTGCTCTCGGGCGTTCCCGCGACGCAGTCTCCGGTCAGTGACGCCGACACGGGCTCGAGCACCAGGGCCGCGCGCGCCAGCAACCGCCTGCCCGGTCTGGCCGTGCTGGTGGCCGAGGACAACGACATCAACGCGATGCTTGCCCGCGCGACGCTGCTGAAGGCGGGTCACCGCGTGGATATCGTCGGCAACGGCAAGGCCGCCGTCGAGGCGGTCACCGCCAACGGCAGGAAGCGGCGCTACGATCTGGTCCTGATGGATCTCCACATGCCGGTCATGGACGGTCTCGACGCCATAGCGGCCATCCGCCGCTACGAGGAGGAGACCGGCGTGGCGCCGGTGCCCATCCTGGTGTTGTCGGCTGACAGCCAGGAAAAGACCCGCCACGCGGTGCTCGCTCACGGCGCCAGCGGCTTCGTCACGAAGCCGCTCGACCCGGCAACGCTGGTGCGCACCGTCGAGGAACGCGCCGCCGCCTGATCCGCAGACCGGTTGTTGAGCCGGCTTCCAGACCCGGCATGGCGACACGCCGCCATGGACGTATTGTCCGGACGGCATGGAGCGCGCCCAATTTCACGCAATTCGCTATCTCCTTGTTTTCACGCAATTCCGGACGGAAAATCGCTGCGCGATCTTCCCGGAATTGTTATAAGGGCCTGCCCTGTCACTCGATTGTTGCAATCCGTGCGTATCCCGCGACCGAGAGGAATGGCCGAAGGAGATTCACTCGTGCAAGCGAACCTGCCGGACGCTCGCCTGACCGCCGCTCCGGCGCTTCTGTCTCGGGGTCTTCCCAGAGACACGCTGCCGGGCGCATCTGATCAGGCAGGCCTGCTTGGCCGGATAGGCTCGCTCGAGGTCCGGCTGGCGAACGACCCTTCGGAAATCGTCGCCGCGCAGGAAGTGCGCTACCGCGTCTTCTACGAGGAGCTCGGCGCGAGGCCCCATCGCGGCGCGGGACATGGCGGCGCATCCCGGCGCGACGCCGATCGTTTCGACGAGGTCTGCGATCATCTGCTCGTCATCGACGCAAGCCTTGCCGGCCCCGATCACAAGCGCATCGTCGGGACCTATCGCCTGCTGCGGCAGGAAATGGCCGCCGAAGCGGGAGGCTTCTATTCCCAGGACGAATTCGAGGTGACCGGTCTGGTTGCCCGGCACTCGGGCCGCCGTTTCCTCGAGCTCGGGCGGTCCTGCGTGCTGCCTCAATACCGCTCGAGGCGCACCATCGAGGCGCTCTGGCAGGGAATCTGGAGCTACCTGAACCATCACTCCATCGACGTCATGACCGGCTGTGCCTCCTTCCCCGGCACGGATCCGGCAGCACACGCCGGGGCGCTGAGCTATCTCGCCCAGCATTGCCGCGCCAGCTTCGAATGGGACGTGCGTGCCGTTGCCGGCCGCTACCGGCCGATGAACCTTCTGCCGGCCGCAGCCGTCAGCCCGAAGGCGGCGCTCGCCGCTATGCCCCCGCTCATCAAGGGTTACCTGCGCGTCGGCGCGAAGATCGGCGACGGCTGCGTCGTCGACCACCAGTTCGCGACGGTGGACGTGTTCGTGATCATGCCCGTCAAGGAAATCGCCGCGCGCTACGTCGCCTATTACAGCGGCGACACCGACCGCTTCGCGGCCTGATCCGCGATGGCAGGACGATCACGGCTCGATCACGGGCCGGGCTTGTTGTCCGGGTCGACGCCCGGACGGCTCTTGTAGGAGCGGAACCGCCAGCCATATTTCAGCGCCCCGCCGCGCACGACGAAGGCGGCGGCGAAGGCGCAGGGGGCGGATAGTTCAGTTGGCAGGCCCAGCAGGGTGCCGGCCGTGAAGACGGCCGCGCCCGTGCCCGCTGCGGTCACGTAGATCTCAGGCTTGAGCAGGACCGACGGCTCACCCGCGAGGAGATCGCGCAATATGCCGCCGAAGGTCGCGGTCAGCATTCCCGTCACCATGGCGATGACGGGGGAGCCGGTAATGGCAAGGCCCTTGGCCGCTCCCATCACCGAATAGGCGCAGAGGCCGATCGCATCCAGCCAGAGCAGCAGCCGGTATCGCGATTCCACGAGATGCGCGGTGAAGAAGACCAGCACCGCCACCGCCGCGCAGACCAGCAGATAGTCATGGTTGACGACCCAGAACACCGGCACGCCGAGGATCAGGTCACGCAGCGTTCCGCCGCCGATCCCCGTGACGCCGGCAAAGAAGACAAAACCGATGACGTCGAGCTGCTTGCGCGATGCGGCAAGTGCGCCGGTGGCCGCGAAGACGGCCACGCCGGCATAGTCGAACAGAAGGGCGAGGCTCATGGGCTATACGGGGGCGGGTTGCGGACGTCTGGCATATGGCTGGTCCTCCTCCTGCCCCCGATACCGTTGCCCGTCAGGGCATGTTCAGGCGTCGCCTTCCGCGCGGCCGTCGATGGGTCCGGGCTCGGCCGCCGCCGATGGCCTCGGACCGCCCTTCGACACGCCCACCATGGCCGGACGCAGCACGCGTTCGCCGATGGAGTAGCCGGGCTGCACCACCTGCACCACGGTGTTGGCGGCAACCTCGCTGTTGGGCACCTCGAACATGGCCTGATGGAAGTTAGGATCGAATTTCTCGCCTTCCGGCTGGAGCTTCTTCACGCCGTGCCGCTCCAGCGCGGACAGCATCGCACGCTCCGTGATGTCGACGCCGTCGATCAGCGCCTGGAAGCCGGCATCGCCTGCCGCCTTGGCCTGTGCAGGAATGGCGTCGAGCGCCCGGCGCAGATTGTCGGACACCGAAAGCATGTCGCGCGCGAAGTTCGCGATCGCGTAGCTGCGGGCATCCTGCACGTCGCGGGCGGTCCGGCGGCGAAGGTTCTCCATGTCGGCCGCAAGACGCAGCGCCTGGTCCTTCAACTCCTCGTTTTCCTTTAGCAGGCGCACAAGCGCCTCGTAGTCGCCGCCGACCGCGCCCTCGCCGATATCCCTCGGCGTGGCCTCGGAGGATGGGCTCTCGTCGATCGGACGATCGTCTTTCGGGTGTTCGCTCATCTTGATCCGTCTATGCTGAAGTTTGCGCCGCATATCGATGTTCGGAGCCGAAAAATCAAGGGTTGCGGTGGTCCTGCGGCGGTTTGGGGCAACCAGCGGCGCAAGTGGCGGGCATGGCGCTGAATTAATTTAAACTTTACCTTGTTTCGACGCAGCGGTTGCGCACCGGGCCGCGAAGGGGAACCATTGAAATGCGGAGGTGTTTCTATCCGAACTTGAAGTTTGGAATTCTCATGTCTGGAAAAACACACAGCAGCAGCTCTCCCGCCAGCGTCTCCTACTCATACGGCGCACGATCCGTTCCGGAGCGGTCCGACCCCCTGCCAGACGAAATCCGGCGACAGTTCGGCTCTGCGGGAGTAACCCGTTTCCTGCGCTCCCTGCCGGCCTTCGAGCTAGACCACAGCATGCCGCAGCGTTTCAAGAACCTTCTGGCCGAGCTGGAAAGGGTCGAGGCTGATCAGCGCAGGTCGCGGGCGCAAAGCTGAACCATTCCTGCGGCTCTACTGCGAGGCTGTCCGCCGCCAGGAATATCTGCCTGCTGCGGGCGCGGCCCTGGCGGCAGGCTGATAGTGGAGGCAGAGCCCCCCGGTCTCACCGCTCTCGAGCCGCCTGAGAAGCACCGGGTTCGAGATCTCGAATTCGTCGAAGCCTACCCTCAGCATGTGCGGCAATTGATCCACCAGGACCTGTCCGGTCGCGCGGACGGGGCCGCGGAAGCCATGGCGTGAACGCAGCAGCTCCGCCTTCGAGAAGGAGCGCCCGTCGCTGAATGCCGGAAAGGCGAGGGTCACCAGCGTGAGCTGATCGAGCAGATCGACGATCGCGCCCAGATCGTCTCCCGGTTGCAGCAGGACGCCAAGCCGCTCCTTCGCCGAGTTGCGCCGCCCGGCATCGAGGCCGAGAAAGACTTGCAGCGGCAGGATCACGCGCCCGTTGCCCGCCAGAGCGTCTGCGCTGTCGGCATGGGTCCATTCGTCGTCGCGGAAGCCATCGGGCGTCCAGAGGCGCGTCCTGCGGTCTTCGGTTCCGGTCTCGGTCATGGGCTTTCCGGTCGATACGTTGGTGGCACGGTCAAAGCGACGCGTCGGTGAGCGAGGCGTCGAGGCCGGTGAGGTGGATGCCGCATTCCGTCTTCGCATGGCCGCTCCAGCGGCCGCTGCGCGCGTCCTCGCCGGGCTTGACCGGTTGCGTGCAGGGGAAGCAGCCGATCGACAGGTAGCCATAGGCGACCAGCGGGTTCTCGCGCAGGCGGTGCGTGCGCATGTAGTCGGCCTGGTCCGCGGTCGTCCAGCGAGCAAGCGGATTGATGCGGATGCGCACCCCGACCGATTCGAAGACCGGAAGCGCCGAGCGGGTGGATGCCTGGAACCGTTTGCGTCCCGTGAACCAGGCGCGGAAAGGGACAATGCCCCGCGCCAGCGGCTCGACCTTGCGGATCTCGCAGCAGGCGTCCGTGTCGGACCTGTGCAGCCGTCCGTCGGGATCGATACGTTCCAGCGCAGCCGCGTCGGGGGTCAGCACCCGGATGTCCTTCAGGCCGAAATCGACGGCCAGCGCATCGCGGTAGGACAGCGTCTCCTCGAAATGCTTGCCCGTATCGATGAAGAGCACCGGCAGGGTCCGGTCGACGCGCGCGACGATGTCGAGCAGGACGGCGGAATCGGCGCCGAAGGAAGAGACGGCCGCTATGCCGTTGCGACCCGCGAACTGTTCCCGGACGGACAGCTCGACGATCTTCTCCGCCGGCAGATGGCCATAGAGAGCTTCGAGGCTCGCGGCGCGACCGAGCGCCTCCGCCTCTTCGTCACGCGGCCTTGGCTTCGCCAGCATAAAGCGCCTCCTTGAAAGGCGCGGGGCCGACCCTGCGATAGGTATCGAGGAACTTCTCGCCGGCGTCGAGGCGGATGCCGAGATAGGTTTCAACGATCGTCTCGATCGCGTCGGTGATCTCGTCCGGCCCGAAGCCGCGCCCGACGATCTCGCCGATGGAGGTGTTCTCGTCACCCGAGCCGCCGAGCGTCACTTGATAGAGCTCCGAGCCCTTCTTTTCCACGCCGAGGATGCCGATATGGCCGACATGGTGGTGGCCGCAGGCGTTGATGCAGCCGGAAATCTTCAGCTTCAGCTCGCCTATGTCGCGCTGCCGCTGCAGCGACGCGAAACGCCGCGAGATGTTCTGCGCGACGATGATCGAGCGGGCGTTCGCCAGCGCGCAATAGTCGAGGCCCGGGCACGCGATGATGTCGCTGATCAGGTTCGAATTGGGCGTATGAAGGCCGATCTCCGTCAGCGCTTCGTGGACGGCCTTGAGGTCGGCGCGCGCCACATGCGGCAGGACGAGGTTCTGTTCGTGGCTGACGCGGATCTCATCGAACGCGTATCGTTCGGCGATATCGGCCACCGCGTCCATCTGGCTGTCGCTGGCGTCGCCCGGCACCTCGCCGATGCCCTTGAGCGAGATGGTGACGGCCGCATAGTCGGGTTGCCTGTGCGTCGTGACATTCTGGCCGAGCCATTCGGCGAAGCTCCTCGAATCGAGCCTGGCCAGCCTGACGGCCTCGTCGCCTTCGGGGCGGGCTGGCAGCGCCGGCGGTGCGAAATAGGCGTCGATGGCGCGGATGTCGGCTTCCGGCAGCTTGAGCTCGCCTTCGTTGAGCGCCTCCCATTCCGCCTCCACCTGCCGGGCGAATTGCTCCGCTCCCATCTCATGGACGAGGATCTTGACGCGGGCCTTGAACTTGTTGTCGCGCCGTCCGTGGAGATTGTAGACGCGCAGGATCGCCGTGGCATAGGACAGCAGATGCTCTTGCGGCAGGAAGTCGCGGATCTTCTTGGCGACCATCGGCGTGCGGCCCTGCCCGCCGCCGACATAGACGGCAAAGCCCAGCTCGCCCTTTTCGTTCTTCTTAAGGTGAAGGCCGATGTCGTGGGTCTGGATGGCGGCGCGGTCGCGCTCGGCTCCTGTCACCGCAATCTTGAACTTGCGCGGCAGATAGGAGAATTCGGGATGCACCGACGACCATTGCCGCAGGATCTCCGCATAGGGCCGCGGGTCGGCGACCTCGTCGGCCGCCGCTCCGGCGAAATGATCGGCGGTGACGTTGCGGATGCAGTTGCCGCTGGTCTGGATGGAATGCATCTCGACGCTGGCGAGATCGGCGAGCGCCGCCGGTACGTCAGACAGCGCCGGCCAGTTGAACTGGATGTTCTGGCGCGTCGTGAAATGGCCGTAACCCTTGTCGTAGGTGCGCGCGATATGCGCGAGCATCCGCAGCTGGCGCGCGTTAAGCGTGCCGTAGGGGATCGCCACCCGCAGCATGTAGGCATGGAGCTGCAGGTAGACGCCGTTCATCAGCCGCAGCGGCTTGAACTGGTCCTCGGTGATCTCGCCGGCAAGGCGGCGTTCGACCTGGTCGCTGAACTGCGCGACGCGGGCTTTCACGAAATCCTGGTCGAACTCGTCGTAACGGTACATTTTTCGTTTTCCGGGGCGCGTCCGCCGATTGCCTTCAAGCCGTCTCGAAAGAGAGCGTGCGTGCCTGCTTGCCGAGATCGGGGCGGTTGGTCGGGCCCGCGGCGCGTATGCGCTCGCGCAGGCGCTGCGGCACGATCGCGCCGCCAACCAGTTCGACATCGATCAGGCTGACGTCGACCACCTCGTTATTGTGGAGCGCGGCCTTGCCGATGGCCTCGAGCCGCGCCTCGGCGTCCTTGTCGACCGCTACTTCGGACGGATGGATGGTCTCCGACCATGCACCGTGCCGGGCGAACCACACGGCCTCGCCATCTGCCAGCCGGTTTGCCGTCAGGATCTTCATGCGTGCACCTCGCAGGCGGGTCTTGCGTTCTTCCTGCGGCCCGCCGCCAGCGGCTCCGACAGGTCAAGATTGGCCCCGGCGACCGCATCGCCAATGATCGTCATGACGGGGCCGGTCAGGTCCTCGCGGTCCTCCAGCGAGGGCAGGTCGGCCAGCGTGCCGTGGAAGCGCCGGCGGGTGCGCAGGCTCGCATTTTCCACAACGCCCACGGCGGTATCGGGCGATAGGCCGGCCTCAATCAGCCGCGAGGCGACATCGGCCGCGACCGAACGGCCCATATAGACGGCGACCGTCGCGCCAGAGATCGCAAGCCGCGCCCAGTCGGGAAGCGTGCCGCCCTTGAGGTCGTGGCCGGTCGTGAAGACCATGGAGGACGAGACGCCCCGCAAGGTCAAAGGCAGCTCGAAATCGGCGGCGGCCGCGAAAGCGGCCGTCACGCCGGGAACGACCTCGTAGGAGATACCGGCCTCGCGCAGCGCCGCCATTTCCTCGCCGGCGCGGCCGAACACCAGCGGATCGCCGGATTTCAGGCGCACGACACGTTTTCCGGCGCGGCCGAGCGCGACAAGCAGCGCGTTGATCTCGGTCTGGCTCTTGGAATGGCATCCCTTGCGCTTGCCGACAGGAAGGCGCTCGGCATCCCGCCTGCCCATCGCGACCACGGCCTCCGGGACCAGCGCGTCGTGGACGATCACGTCTGCTTCCATCAGGAGGCGTTGCGCGCGCAGGGTCAGGAGATCCTCAGCGCCGGGTCCCGCGCCGACCAATGCGATATGGCCGCTCATGGCCGTGCGGCGTCGCAGAAGCTCCTCGGCCGCGCGCCGCGCCGATTCCGCGTCGCCGATCTCTAGCGCGCGCGCGGGCGAGCCGCCGAAGAACTCGCTCCAGAAATGCCGGCGGGCGCTGCCCCTGGGCAGCAGACGCTCGGCGGCGTCGCGAAACGAGCTTGCCAGCGCGGCAAGAGGCCCGAGCGATGGCGACAGCAACTGGTCGATCCTCGCGCGCACCATCTGCGCCAGCACGGGACCGGCGCCTTCGGTGCCGATGGCGACGGCGAGCGGCGCGCGGTTGACTAGCGCGGGCGTGAAGAAATCGCACAGTTCCGGCCTGTCGACGGCATTCACGGAAATTCCCGCCTCGCGGGCATCCTCGCTGACGCGGCGGTCGAGGGCGTCATCGCCGGTGGCGGCGAAGACGAGAACCGCGCCGTCCAGGGTTTCCGCCGCATAGGGCCGGCGCACGAGCTCGGCGCCGTTGGCTTCGATCCAGCGCAGAAGGCCGGGTTCGGGAACGGGCGAGACGATCCGCAGGGACGCGCTCGACTGGCCGAGCAACCTCGCCTTCCCAAGCGCTTCCTCACCGTCTCCGACGATCGTGACGGTCCTGCCCTCCACCCGCACGAAGACGGGGAAGGCGTTGAGCTTGCATGTTTCCTTGTCCATCCGGGAGTATCCGTGCGCTAGCCGGCATTTCTACCGACAAGGCACGGCGTCCAGAAGAAACGCCGTCGCGCGGCGGCGGCGATGGGGCAATCTCTTTTCCGCCGATCGCCGGATTGACGGAAATCCATTCCCGAGGCGGCCTTTCTAGCAGGCCCGCGTACCCGGTGGATGGTCGATCAGCCGCCGGTCAGGATATCCAGTATGGACATGGAGCGACGGGGCGCGGGCGCGCCGACATCGCCGGGCGGTACGATGCGGCGGATCGACGAAGTCGGAACATCGCCCTGCGGCTGTTCGCGCTCGTGGCTCACGGCCTGCGCCGGCGGTTCTGGGAACGCATCCGGGTCCATGACCGGCTCCGACGGCCCGGCCAACGCCTCGCCATCATCACCCGAGCGCCATGTGCCCGGCAGCGGCGCGACCGGCACGCCTTCATGCGCGGCCACCATGAATTCATGCCATGCCTGCGCCGGCAACGCGCCGCCTGTGACCTTCTTCATAGGCGTGCCGTCGTCATTGCCGAACCAGACGCCGGTGGTGAGGTTGGCAGTATAGCCGACGAACCATGCATCGCGGGAATTCTGGCTGGTTCCGGTCTTGCCGGCGGCCGGCCACGCGAAGGCGGCCTTGCGGGCTGTTCCCGTCTCTATGGCTCCCGTCATCATCGCATTCATCATGCCGACGACGTTGGAGCTTACCACGCGCGGGTTCTTGCCGCCGGTGAATTCGTAGAGCACCTCGCCGTCAGTCGTCGTGATGCGCTGCACGAAATGCACGTCCGGCCGATAGCCGCCATTGGCGAAGGGCACGTAGGCGGCCGTCAGCTCCAGCGGCGTAACCTCCGAGGTGCCAAGCGCGATGGAGGTGTTGGCCTGGAGAGGGGATTCGATGCCCATGCGGTGCGCGGCCTCGACAACCGCTTCCGGGCCGACCTCCATGGCAAGCTGCGCGGCCACCGAGTTCAGCGACTTGGCCAGCGCCGTGGCAAGGGTGACCTTGCCGTAATATTTGCTGTTGTAGTTCTCAGGTGTCCACTTGCCGATTCTGATGGGGGCGTCGTTTCGCACGCTGTCGGGCGTGCGGCCCTGTTCGAGGGCCGCCATGTAGACGAACGGCTTGAAGGCGGAGCCCGGCTGGCGGCGCGCTTCCGATGCACGGTCGAACTGGCTGTTGGCATAGTCGTGGCCGCCGACCATGGCGCGCACCGCGCCCGAATTGTCGATGGACACAAGCGCGCCCTGCGTCACGTCGAGGTCCGGCCCTTTCTCGTCGACGAGGCGGCGGATCGACTTCTCGGCGAGTTCCTGCAAGGTGAGGTCGACGGTCGCATCCACGATGATGTCGCTACGCACCTCGCCGATCAGGCCGGGCAGCTCCTCCATGATGCGGTCGGCGACGTAATTTTCCGAGCCGGTCCAGTAGGCCGCCGCGCGCGTCGCGGGCGCGTCCATGGCGACCCTCAGCTCCTTGTCGCCGATCATCTTCTCGTCGCGCATCGCCGCGAGCACGAGCTGCGCCCTCTCTCCCGCCGCCTTCGGATCGCGCGCCGGCGAAAGCCGGGAAGGGGCCTTGAGCAGGCCCGCCAGCAGCGCCGCTTCCGCGAGCGTGACGTCGCGCGCGGACTTGCCGAAATAGCGGCGCGAGGCTGCCTCCACGCCATAGGCGCCTGACCCGAAATAGACCCGGTTAAGGTACATTTCGAGGATCTGGTCCTTGGTGTGCTTGTGCTCCAGCCAAAGCGCCAGCAGGACCTCCTGCACCTTGCGCTCAAGCGTGCGGTCCGGCTTGAGGAAGAGATTCTTCGCGAGCTGCTGCGTCAGCGTCGAGCCGCCCTGGCTGAAACGACCATGCATCAGGTTGGTGCCCATCGCGCGTGCGAGACCGATCGGATCGATGCCGAAATGCGAGTAGAAGCGCCGGTCCTCGATCGCCATCACCGCCTGCGGGATGTAGGGCGACATTTCGTGAAGCCCGACCGCCTCGCCCCCGGTCATGCCGCGATTGGCGAGCAGGCGGCCGTCCGCCGAGACGATCTTGATGTTGGGCGAGCGGTCGGGGATGGACCATGTCGTGGCCGCCGGCATCTGGGCGCCATAATAGATGACGACGCCTGCGCCGATGATTCCACACCAGATGAAAAGCACGAAGGCCCAGTAGACCAGCCTGCCGAAGCCGCCGAAAAGCCCGGATCGCCGGGCCTTGGTCGAGCGCCGGGCGGCGGACTTCTTCCTGTGAGATTGTTTCGAAGGTCTGCCGGAGGAACGCTGTGCCGGCACTACGCGATCATCCTCGCTGACGGCGAGTTCTCGCGCCGCCCTGCCTTTCGCCGGCCCGTCGAAAGTCGGCTCGATGCGCCGGTCGCCCTTTTTTGCCATGAAATATGCTGGTCCAGTACCGAATATGTTCTCGGTTGGAAGCTAAATGCGGCGATTTAAGGTGGGGTTAAGCAGGAATGCCCGCACGCCGGTCCGGGGACGCGGCGCGCGGGCGCGAGTTCAGTTCTGCTCTATGGATACGCCGGAATCGTCGATCCGCAGCTCTACGCCTGAAGGTTTCGATTCTTCGCGATAGACATAGATCCCAAGTGCTATCGCGACGACGGCGAGGGCTCCTATGATCAGATAGAGTGTATTCTGGCGCAAATGCAGGTCCCCTGGTTGTTGCGGGTCTTGTCTTTCGGGGTATTTACTCAGGCGCGTTTGATCACCCGGATCAGCAGCAGCAGGATGATGGCGCCGATCAGCGCATGAATGATCGCCGCAACGAAGCCGGTGCCGAGGGATATGCCGAGCGCGGGAAACAGCCATCCGGCAATGAAAGCGCCGACGATGCCGACCACGATGTTGCCGATCAGACCGAAGCCATAGCCCTTGACGATCAGGCCGGCGAGCCAGCCGGCGATAGCGCCGACGATCAGGAAGATGATAAGAGCTTCAACGCCCATGGTGATTCCTCTCCATTTGTCTGAAGCACGAAACCGATACGGCGGAAGGCACGAATCGACCGTGCAACGTTGCGATCATAAACAATAAACGGGCAATCATCGACCCTGCCGGGCCGCAGCGCGAGAGGCGGTCAATCGACTGCTCTCAATCCTCCTCCTCATCGCCGCCCGCAGGCTTCCAGCCATGCGGCTCGATGCGCTTCTGGGTGTCGCTGTCGACATAGGTCCACCAGCCGGCGTCGGTATCGTCCCAGTGGCCGCCGGCAAGCTTCAGCCTGTCGAGGGAACGGTATTGGGCGATCGTCTCGTTTTCCTGACCGTCACGGTCGGTCCAGAACACGGTCACCTTGCTGCCGTCCCTGGGTGCGGTTGCGATCGGTTGCGGCTTGCTCATGAATTCCCCCTCGTAGCCCTGACTTATGCGGACCCGGGCATAAACGCCCGATCGGCCATTTGGTTTCAGGCCGTCCGGATGAAAACGCCGGGAACGAATTCCCCTACCATGGATTGACCCGCAGTCCGAACGACACGGGAAACTGCCATGAAACGCCTTCTCCTGGCCCTTGCGGGCTATGCGCTTTACCGCTGGTGGACCGGCGATCCGAACGAACGGCCCGCCGCGATGCTGCCAGCTCCACAGCGAGAGCCGCGCCGGAGCGCCGGAAACAGGAGTGGTGGACCCCGAAAAGGCCACAAGCAGGCCTGAGCGGGGCGCACTTGCCGCTAGCTATGAGCGAAGATGTCGGTTTCCGGCCAGCCCATCAGGTCGAGCTTTGCCCGCGTGGGCAGGAAACGGAAACAGGCTTCGGCCTCGGCCGAGCGGTTTTCGCGTGCGAGCCTGCCGGCCAGCGCATCGCGCAGCCTGTGCAGGTAGAGCACGTCCGATGCCGCATATTCGAGCTGCTCGGAGGTCAGCGTCTCGGCTGCCCAGTCGGATGACTGCTGCTGCTTCGACAGGCCGACTCCCAGCAACTCGGCGCAAATATCCTTCAGCCCGTGCCGGTCCGTATAGGTGCGCGTGAGGCGCGAGGCGATCTTCGTGCAGAAGACCGGCTCCGCCATGGCTCCGAGCGCGTGATAGAGGACGGCGATGTCGAAGCGGCCGAAGTGGAAGATCTTCGTGATCGCGGGGTCCGTCAGCAGCTTCACCAGATTGGGCGCCTCCTTCTGGCCCGGCGCGATCTGGATGACGTCGGCGCTGCCGTCGCCCGGCGAGATCTGAACGACGCAGAGCCGGTCGCGATGCGGGTTGAGGCCCAGCGTCTCAGTGTCGATCGCGACGGCCGGCACATTGTAGTGCGACAGGTCGGGAAGGTCGTGCTTGTGAAAACGGATGTTCGTCATCTGATGCTCAATCGGAAAGGGTTGCGCTGGATAGGGCTGCAAGGATCCGCGCCCAGGAGCGCTGGCCCTTGTGGAAGGATCTGAGGTCGTATTTCTCGTTCGGCGAGTGAATGCGGTCGTCGGACAGGGCAAAGCCGACGAGCAGGGATTCCATGCCGAGATAGGTGCGGAAATCGCCGACGATGGGAATGGAGCCTCCTCCTCCGACGGTCACGCCCTGCTTTTTCCATTCGTCCGACAGCGCCGCCCTGGCCTTGGTCAGGAACGGAGAATCGTAGGAGAGCTGCACGGCTGGCGAGGCGCCGTGCGCGTGGAACTCCACGCTGCAATCCGCCGGAACGCGCTCGCGCACGAACTGGCGGAAGGCGTCGCGGACCGCGTCCGGGTCCTGCTTCTGGACGAGGCGGAACGAGACCTTGGCGGAGGCTTCGGCTGCGATCACCGTCTTGAATCCCTCGCCGGTATAGCCGCCCGTCATGCCGTTGAACTCCGCTGTCGGCCTCGCCCAGACCATCTCCAGCACGGAGCGGCCTTTTTCGCCCGCAGGGATCGAAAGGCCGACCGGGCCGAGGAAGTTCTCCGCGGTCGTGCCGAGGTCTTCCCAGGATGCGAGGACCTGCGAAGGGACCTCCTCCACGCCCTCGTAGAAGCCCGGGATGGTGACGCGACCCGTGTCGTCATGAATGTCGGCGAGTATCTTCGCCAGAATCCGGATGGGATTGGCAGCAGGCCCGCCATACATGCCCGAATGCAGGTCGCGGTCGGCGGCCCTTATGACGACCTCCTCGCCAACCAGTCCGCGCAGAGACGCGCAGACCGAAGGCGTCTCGGCGTCGAACATGTCGGTGTCGCAGACGAGGGCGACATCTGCCCTGAGCTCGTCCCTGTTGGCGTCGAGGAAGGGCTTCAGCGAGGGCGAGCCGCTCTCCTCCTCGCCTTCGAAGAGGATGGTGACGCGGCAGGGCAACTGACCGTGCTCGGCCTTCCATGCGCGGCAGGCTTCTACGAACAGCATGAGCTGGCCCTTGTCGTCCGACGAGCCGCGCCCGGTGATCACCTTCCGGCCGGGGGCGATCTCCTTCACTCGCGGCATGAAGGGCGCATCGTCCCAGAGCTCGATCGGATCGACCGGCTGCACGTCGTAGTGGCCGTAGAACAGGACATGCGCACTGTCGGCGGACGGACCCGGATGATGCGCGACGACCATGGGATGGCCGGGCGTTGGCCGCACGGACGCGTCGAAGCCGATGGACTGCAAGTCATCGGCCAGCCATTCGGCGGCGTTCCGGCACTCGGCGGCATAGGATGGATCGGTGGAGATGGATTGGATGCGCAGAAACGCGAACAACCGCTCCAGACTTTCGTCGATATGTCTGTCGATGTGATCCAGAACGGGAGCGATGGCGGACATGTTGCGGGTATCCCTGGTTGACAGCCCTCCTACAACAAGGCCGCCGGCAAGGAAACCGCGCCTGCGCCGCTCAGGCGGCGGCTTTTGCCGGTCGAGCGCTTGCGACCTGCGAAACCGGCGGCGCGATCACCGTGATCGCCTTCGGGTGGACCACGAACCGCGCCGGCGTCGACGTCACGATCTCGCCGTCGGCATTGACGGGCATGGGACGTTTCGTCTCGATCTCGAATTCGACGCTCTTGGCGGTGCGAACCTCTTTCCATGCGCCATGCCGGCCGCTGCGGAAGGAGCGAAGCATGCTGGCGAGCTTCCAGACCCGGTTCATCTCCAGGCTATAGAGGTCGAGATGGCCGTCATCGATCTCGGCATTCTCCTCGATGACGTTGCCGCCGCCGTAGTGGCGACCGTTGCCCACCGCGATCTGGAACGTCCTCACGGTGGTGACATCGCCGTTCTCGCGGATGGTGGCGGTGAACGGGCGTGCCTTGAGAAGCACCTTGGCGGCGGCCAGGGCATAGCCGAAGCGGCCGAAGCGCTTCTTGAGCGTCGGGTCCAGGCCGGTGGCGAGGTCCGCGCTGATCCCGATGCTGGCCACGTTGAAGAAGGCGTAGCCGTTGACGGAGCCGAGATCGATCTCGCGCGTTTCGCCGGCCAGTATGACGTCGGCCGCCTCGTTCAGGTCCACGGGTATGCCGAGCGTGCGTGCAAGATCGTTCGCGGTACCCATGGGCATGATGCCCAGCGGCAGGCCGCACTCCTCAACGGCCAGCGCGCCGGATGCAATCGTGCCGTCCCCGCCGCACAGGATGACCATATCGGCGCTTTCGCGCATGCGTACGATATCGCGGGCGATTTCGGGCAGCGCCTCGAACGGCTCGATCGTGATGTCCAGCCCGCCCCGATGCAACCGTCCCACGACCGCATCGATGGCTTCACCGCCGCGCCGCGCCTTCGGATTGACCAGCAGCAGCGCGCGTTTCTTGACCTTCGTCACACAGGGCCTTTCTGCTGCGGGCTTTCGCAGCCGGCGGTTTTCTCGATCGCCTTGCTGGAAATGGGGCGCAGGGCGCTCTTTTCAAAGGGCAGGGCGTTTTTCGCCACGCATAAAAATGCCGCCGTGGCGGAGGGGACAACCACGGCGGCCTTACTAGAAATTGTGGCAGCCCGGAGAGGGGGATGAGGCTGCCACAGTGTCCGGTCTAGGCGGGGGACGGGCCTTACTCCGGACTTCGGCAAAAACTGCCGATGCGCTGTATTTGGATGTTGCAACATGGCGATTCAAGGGCGCGAATATTACAGTTATGTAACGATGGCGTGAGTTCCTGGTTCCCTGTTCGGCGGGTTTGAGACGGCCGTCAGGAGCGATATCGGAGCGCCGCCTTTGCAGTGGACACTGACAGGGTCGCGCGCTACGCCTGCGGCCATGAACAAAGGTGACCATCTCTTTCTCGTCGACGGTTCGGGCTACATCTTCCGCGCCTATCACGCATTGCCGCCGCTGAACCGCAAGTCGGACGGATTGCCGACAAATGCGGTGCTCGGCTTCTGCAACATGGTGTGGAAGCTGATGCAGGACGCGCGCAACACCGATGTCGGTATTGTGCCGACCCATTTCGCGGTCATCTTCGACTATTCCTCCAAGACGTTCCGCAACGAGCTCTATGCCGACTACAAGGCGAACCGCTCCGCCCCGCCGGACGACCTGATCCCGCAATTCAGCCTGATCCGCGAGGCGACGCGCGCCTTCAACCTGCCCTGCGTGGAGATGGAGGGGTTCGAGGCGGACGACCTGATCGCCACCTATGCGCGGCTGGCCTGCGAGGCCGGCGGCGACACGACGATCATTTCCTCGGACAAGGACCTGATGCAGCTCGTCGGGCCGTCCGTATGGATGTACGACCCGATGAAGGACCGCCAGATCGGCGTGCCCGAGGTCATCGAGAGATGGGGCGTGCCGCCCGAGAAGATGATCGACCTGCAGGCCATGACGGGCGATTCCATCGACAACGTGCCGGGCGTGCCCGGCATCGGCCCGAAGACCGCCGCGCAGCTGCTGGCGCAGTTCGGCGACCTCGACACGCTGCTCGCCCGCGCCGGCGAGATCAAGCAGGAGAAGCGCCGGCAGACGATCATCGAGAATGCCGACAAGGCCCGCATCTCGCGCGAGTTGGTGCGGCTCAAGACCGACGTGCCGCTGAACGACGGGCTCGCCGATTTCGTGCTGCACAAGCCGGACGGGCCGAAGCTGATCTCGTTCCTCAAGGCGATGGAATTCACCACTCTGACGCGCCGGGTCGCGGAAGCGACAGGCACAGAGGCGGCGGAAATTGCGCCGGCTAAGCTTGTCGTCGACACAACCGACTTGCACGGTCCGGACATGGACACGGCCGCGGACGGTTCGCTGGCAGGGCTTGCCGGAGAACCGGCGCAGGCGGCAAGCGAGAACACACCTTCGGCGCTGGCCGGCGCGCGCGCAAGCGCCGCGATGGGCGCGCGCATCGATTCCAGCCAGTACGCCTGTATTCGCACCACTGCGGAGCTGGAGGCCTGGGTTGCGGAAGCCCGCGAGGCCGGCATCGTCTCCTTCCGTACCGAGACCACGTCGCTGGAGCCGATGCTGGCAGAGCCGGTCGGTTTCGCGATCGCCATCGCGCCGGGCCGGGCCGCCTATGTTCCGGTCGGCCACCGCACGCGGGCCGCCGACCTTCTCGGCGGCGGACGCGTCGAAGCGCAGATCGGGGTGGACGCCGCGCTCGCCGTGCTGAAGCCTCTGCTTGTCGACAGGTCGGTGCTCAAGATCGGGCACAATGTGAAATATGACTGGCTGACCATGCATCGTTGGCAGGTCGACATCGAGCCTTTCGACGACACGATGCTGATATCCTACGTGCTCGACGCGGGTGCCGGAGCGCATGATCTGGCCTCGCTTGCCGAGCGCTGGCTCGGCCACGCGATGATCCCGTTCAAGGATCTCGTCGGCTCGGGCAAGAACCTCGTCACCTTCGACCTCGTGGAGATCGAGCGCGCGACCACCTATGCCACGGAAGGCGCCGACATCGCGCTGCGGCTGTGGCACATATTGAAGCCGCGCCTGCCGGCCGACGGTCTCGTGTCGGTCTACGAGCGCCTCGAGCGGCCGCTGGTGCAGGTGCTCGCGCGCATGGAGGAGCGCGGCATCTCGGTGGACAGGCAGATGCTGTCTCGGCTTTCGGGCGAATTCGCCCAGCGCGCGGCCGCTCTCGAAGAAGACGTATACGCAGCCGCCGGCGAGCGCTTCACCATCGGCTCTCCCAAGCAGCTCGGCGACATATTGTTCGGCAAGATGGGCCTGCCCGGGGGCACAAAGACCAAGTCCGGCCAGTGGTCGACGACCGCTCAACTGCTGGAGGAACTCGCCGCCGAGGGCCATGAGCTGCCGCGCCGCATCGTCGACTGGCGACAGCTCACCAAGCTGAAATCGACCTACACCGACGCGCTGCCGGAATACATAAACCCGCAGACCAGGCGCCTCCACACTTCCTATGCGCTGGCGTCCACGCCGACGGGCCGCATCTCGTCTTCCGAGCCGAACTTGCAGAACATCCCGATCCGCACGGCCGAGGGCAGGCGTATCCGCACCGCGTTCATCGCCGACCCCGGCAACAAGCTGGTGTCGGCGGACTACAGCCAGATCGAGCTGCGCGTGCTGGCGCATATCGCAGACATCCCGCAACTTCGGCAGGCCTTCGCGGACGGCATCGACATCCATGCGATGACGGCGTCCGAAATGTTCGGCGTTCCCGTGGAGGGCATGCCGTCCGAGGTGCGCCGGCGCGCCAAGGCGATCAATTTCGGCATCATCTATGGCATTTCCGCCTTCGGCCTCGCCAACCAGCTCTCGATCGAACGCGCCGAGGCCGGCGACTACATCAGGAAGTATTTCGAGCGTTTTCCCGGCATCCGCGACTATATGGAAAGCCGCAAGCAGATGGCGCGTGACAAGGGATATGTCGAGACGATCTTCGGCCGGCGCATCCACTATCCGGAAATCCGTGCGTCCAACCCGTCGATCCGCGCCTTCAACGAGCGGGCGTCGATCAACGCGCCGATACAGGGATCGGCCGCCGACATCATCCGCCGCGCGATGATCCGCATGGACGCCGCGCTCGACGGCGCGGGTCTTTCGGCGCGGATGCTGCTTCAGGTTCATGACGAGCTGGTCTTCGAGGTCGCCGAGGACGAGGTCGAGGCGACGCTGCCGGTCATCCGCTCGGTGATGGAGAGCGCGGCCATGCCGGCCGTCGCGCTGAAGGTGCCCCTGCAGGTCGAGGCCCGCGCGGCCGACAACTGGGACGAGGCGCACTGACGCTGGGCCGGCCCCGCTCCGGCGGGCGTCTCTGCCCGGACGCCGCGTGACCATCAAGGTCTCGCGGATCCCCCCGCGTCAATTTAAGTTGATCGCGCCCGGATGATCCAAAATACTGACAAATTGTACGGGGAAGCATTCGGCGGTTTAGGGAATTCAGGGGCTTGGGAGTTTTCGACATGAGGAAATGGGTAAACGGGCGCGGCCTTCTGGCCGCCACCGCTCTGACGATGCTTGCGGCGGGTTTTTCCGCGCCGGCCTGGGCGCGCACCAATCACGCCGTCCTGATGGCGGTGACCGCCTATCCAAACCTGCCGCCGAAGAACGCCCTCATCGGCCCTAACCACGATGCGAAGCTGGTGCGGGACTATCTCGCCAACGCCTCGCCGGTGAAGTTCGATCCGGCCAACATCACGGTGCTGGCCGACGGTCTCGACGGGGCGACATCGTCGCCCACGCGCGCCAACATACTCGCCACTCTCAAGGAAGTGGCCGACAAGGTCGAACGCGACGATTTCGTTTATCTCCATTATTCAGGCCATGGCTCGCAGCAGCCGACCCTGACGCCTGAGACGGAAACCGACGGTCTCGACGAAATCCTCCTGCCCTCGGACTCGAGCCCGTGGGACGACGACGCCAAGCGCATTCCCAACGCATTGGTGGACGACGAGATCGGCCAGGCGCTGGACGCCATCCGCGACAAGGGCGCGTTCGTCTGGATCGTCGTGGATGCGTGCAATTCCGGCAGCGTAACGCGCGCGGCCGCCGTCAGGGTCTCCGACGACGAGATGGACCGCAAGCTCGATCCGACCGATCCCGAAGGGCTCGGCATCCCCGCTTCCGCCATGCCTTCGGGCGGCAAGCCCGTTGCTTCCGCCGACGGAGAGCGCCGGTCCGGCCTGCAGCTTGGAGGCGCGGATGGTGAAGACAGCCGCGCCGTGCCGCTCGATACGGCGGACCAGTCCAGCACGAGCGCGGTGCCGGTCGCCAAGGGCGGAATGGTTGCCTTCTTCGCGGCGCAGACCATCGAGACCACGCCCGAAATGCCGCTGCCCAAGGGCGTTGAAGGCGCGGAACGCTACGGCCTGTTCACCTTCACCATCTTCTCGAAGCTCGCGGAGAATCCGAACATGACCTACCGCCAGCTCGGCCATTCCGTGCTGCAGCAATACGGGGCCGACGCGCGCCAGCGCCCGACGCCGATCTTCGAGGGCGAACTGGACGCGCGCGTCTTCGGCTCGGAGCGCCTCGACACCATCATGCAATGGCAGGTGGAATCGAAGGACGGAACGATCACGCTGCCGGCCGGCCGCCTGCACAGGCTGACCCCCGGCACGAAGCTCGCGATCCTGCCCTCGCCGGCGTCCGAACTGTCGGAGACGCGCGGCTATCTCGAAGTGGTCTCGGCGGAGAATTTTTCCAGCAAGGTCAGACCGGTCAGCTTCGAAGGGAAGCCTGAACTTGCAGTGGCCGACTTGCCGCCGAACGCCTATGCGCGCCTGTCCGAGCTCGCCGTGGACTACAGGCTCAAGGTAGCGCGCCCGACCGCAGCCGAAGGGCTGGAGGAGGACGCGAACACGGTCAACGCCGTGCTCGACGGGCTCGCCGCCGCCGCCGACAAGCGCTTCAATGTCGAATTCGTGGAGCCGGGCGCGGAGGCGGACCTCAGGCTCGCCGTCTTCCGGGAAAGCGACGTGGAAGGCGCATCGGCCGACGCGAGCACCGGCGCCGCCCTGTGGTTCCTGCCGGCGTCCGGCGAAGTGTCGCTGGAGGCCGGCAAGCGCCCACCTTTGATCGTGATCGACCGGGCGAACGAGGAAAAACTGTCCAAGGCAACCGGCGACAATCTGGAGAAGATATTCCGCGCGACCGCGCTGTCGCGTCTGTCGACGGCATCGGGCGAACAGCCCAAGGACGTGTCCGTGCGCTTCGAGATCAAGCGCAGCGCGGGCGGGATGGAGCCGCTTTCCGAGGCGGCGGTTCCGGCGGTGACACCCGGCGATCAGGTGCACATCGTGGCTGAAAACAATTCGCGCGGGCTGATCGACATCAATGTGCTTTATCTCGGCAGCGACTATTCGATCACGCATATGGATGCCCAGCGCCTCGTCAGCGGCGCGCGGATCGAGGAGCCGCTTCTTGCCTTCACCGACCAGACCTTCGGCATCGAGCGGATGATCGCGGTCGTCACGGAAGCGCCGCCGCTGAGCGAGGTCGAGGATCTGAGCTTCCTCGAACAGGGCAAGGTTCCCACCGCCACGCGCTCGGCGGGAGAAGGCGGGATGTCGGATTTCAGGTCGGCGCTCACCGACATAGGACTGGCGGCGGGAACCCGCTCGGTCGTCAAGCTGAAGGACCAGAGCGGCCCGAAGAACGCCGTCATGATCTTTCCGATCGAGACCGTTCCGCTGCCTTGAGTTCTTGCCGGTGAATGGAGGATAAGCCATGCGGCTGAGAGACGGACGAATATTGGCATGCGGCGTCCATGTCGCCGTCGCCCTGGCGGCGTCGGGTGCCGCGGCGGCCGAACCTTGCGGCATCTGCGACGACAGGATCGTCACGAATTCCACGCTCGCCCAGTGCTTCCTCGAGGCCTATCCCTCTCTGGCCGGCAAGTCCGGCAATGCCATCGTGGTCGATCTCTCGCAATGCGAGAGCGAGCGCGGCATCGTGCCGGCGCTTGCCGCTCCGGCCTCCGGGGCCGTCGAGCCGAGCGTCACCTTCATGGTGACGCCGGCCCAGCTCGATTGCCTCAAATCCAGACTGGAGAAACAGGACATCGTCCTCGAACCCTCGGCCACCATTGAACTCGGCAGCTGCGAATGAGCGCATCCGAAAGCCCCCCTGTCAAAACGCCGGCATCGTCGGCTGCATCCTCCGGCAAGCAGAAGAAACTGCCTGAGACGACCGAGGCGATGCCCTGGCTCAGCAATCACGAGGTGAAGAAGGAGGCCAATCCCTTCACCGAGAGGGACTGGCGCATGTTCGTCTATGCCTGGTCGGGCATGGCGGTTCGCTTCGTCATCGTGCTCGGGGCGATCTTTTCCGTCCTCCAATTCCTTGAGACGCGGAAGCAGTCGCGCATCCAGCGCGCCCTGGAAATGGTCGAGGTGTGGGAGAAGCCCGAATACCAGACGGCCCAGCGTGCCGTGAAGAAGAGGATCGACGACCTCAACGCGACCTATGGCGCGATCCTCGGCGACCAGCCGACGATGAACGAGGAGGCGGTCGTCATGAAGAAGATCGGGCAGGAGGCGATGAGCGCCGACGGCGGCGCCATGCCCATCGCGGAGTTCCAGGAGGAGTTCGACCGGATCGTCTATTTCCTCAACCGCGCCGCCTTCTGCGTCGAGGGGAACATATGCTCGCGCGAGGTGATCGACGCCTATTTCGGCGACTATGCCCGCTCGTTCTGGGCCTACTTCTCCGGCTATGTCGAGGGCCAGCGCAAGACGGTGTCTCCCACCTATGCGCAGCCCATCGAGGCATACATCCTGAAAGAAGGCAAGGCGAAGCCGTAGGAAACCCCGCAACCGTCGGCGCTTCTCCCGAAGTGACTTTGCGCCGCCCTTCTGCTATCTGGCGCATCGTCAGCCGGCTTCGTCATTTCGTCATGCAAATCGTCTATGGGCGAGGCCGATGAGGGATTCCGATGCGTTACGCCATCTATTTCACACCAGGCCAGAATGACCCGCTGACGCGCGTCGCCGCGAGCTGGCTCGGCCGTGACCCGTTCACCGGTGAGTCCGTCGAGGTGCCGAGCCTGCCGCAGCTCTCGGCGGACGAGATCGCCTACCAGACGGCGAGCGCCCGCCGCTATGGCTTCCACGCGACGCTGAAGGCTCCGTTCCGTCTGTCCGACGGCGCGAGCGTGGCGGAGCTGGAGCTGGCCCTCGCTGCCTTTGCGGCGGAAGCGGAACCGGTGCTCCTGCCGGAGCTGGCGCCCGCGCGCCTAGACGGTTTCCTGGCGCTCGTCCCTGGTGTGCAGACGCCGGAACTGGAACGCTTCGCCGATGCTGTCGTGACGGAGTTCGACCGCTTTCGCGCGCCGCTGACGGAGCCCGAAATCAGGCGAAGGAATCCCGATTCGCTCAATCCGCAGGAGTTCAGGAACCTTCTCCGGTGGGGCTATCCCTATGTCTTCGATTGCTTCCGTTTCCACATGACGCTGACCGGCCGGGTCGCCGACCATGACCTGCCGCGCGTCCGCGCCGCGATAGACGCGGCCTTCGGGCAAACGCTGGAAAGGCCGGCCGCGATCGATGGGCTCGCTCTCTTCGTGGAGCCGGAGCCCGGAGCGCCGTTTCTGGTACAATCCTGGCACGGCCTCGGCCGACAGCCCGCAAGAAGAACCGCGTGAAGATGATGAACGAGACAGTGCTTACCAATGCCAGCATCGTGCTGGCCGACGAGGTGGTCCACGGGACGCTCGTCATGCGCGACGGCAGGATCGCCGAGATCGCGCGCGGCGTCACGCGTGCCGGCGAGGATCTCGAAGGGGACTATGTCATTCCCGGTCTCGTCGAGCTGCACACCGACCATCTCGAGGGTCACTATGCGCCACGGCCCAAGGTCCGCTGGAATCCCATCGCATCCGTTCTGGCGCATGACGCGCAGGTGGCCACTGCCGGCATCACGACCGTTTTCGACGCGCTCCGGGTGGGCATGGACTATGACGCCGAACTGACGATCACCGACATGCGGCAGCTCGCCGACGCGATCGAGGCCAGCGTGCGCGCCGGCCGGCTGCGCGCCGACCACTTCGTCCATCTGCGCTGCGAGGTGTCCGCGCCCGACTGCGTCGAGGCGTTCGGCCAGTTCGACGACGAGGGCCGGGTGAAGCTCGCCTCGCTGATGGATCACTCTCCGGGCCAGCGCCAGTTCGCCAGCCTCGACGCCTATGCGATGTACTACATGGGCAAGCTGAAGATGTCGCAGGAGCAGTTCCGCGTCTATTGCGAGGAGCGCGTGGAGCAGTCGCAGCGCAATTCCGCGCCGAACCGCATTGCCATCTCCAATGCATGCCGTGAGCGAGGGATCGTGCTCGCCAGCCACGACGACGCGACGGTTGCGCATGTGGACGAGGCCATCGAGCAGGGCATCCGGGTTGCCGAGTTCCCGACGACGCTGGAGGCGGCGGCGGCATCGAAGAAGGCCGGGCTCGGCGTCCTCATGGGCGCGCCGAACGTCATGCGGGGCGCTTCGCATTCGGGCAATGTCTCGGCGCGCACGCTGGCGGCCGACGGACTGCTCGACATATTGTCCTCCGATTATATTCCCTTCAGCCTGATCCAGTCGGCCTTCTTCATCGGCGAAGCCGTCGACGGCATCACGCTGCCGCAGGCCGTCGCCATGGTGTCGAAGAACCCTGCCGAGGCGGTCGGGCTGGATGATCGGGGCGTCATCGAGAAGGGCCGCCGGGCGGACCTCGTGCGCGTGCGCGTCGACGAGCATGTGCCGGTCGTCCGCACCGTGTGGCGCGAAGGGCACCGCGTCGCATGATGGTCTCCACCGATACGGACCGCGAGCACGAGGACGTGCTGCCTATCCGAAACGGCGTGTTCATCGCGGTGGTCGGGCCGAGCGGCGCCGGCAAGGACACGGTCATCGCGCATGCGCGATCCGTTCTGCACGGCGAGCCGAATGTCGAATTCGTGCGCCGCGTCATCACGCGCCCCTGCGACGGCATGACCGAGGACCACGATACGCTCGACGAGGCCGGCTTCGCGATGGCGCTGTCACGCGATGCCTTCCCGATAGCCTGGCAGGCGCATGGCCTGTCCTACGGACTTCCCGCGAGCATCGACCGCGCGATCGACAACGGGCAGGTCGTCGTCGCCAACGTCTCGCGCGGCGTGATCGGCAGGCTGCGGGAGCGCTATCTCAACGTTGCGGTCGTGGAGATAACCGCATCGCCGGATATCCTCGCCGCCCGGCTTGCCGGCCGGGCGCGCGAGACCCCTGCCGAGCTGCTGGCACGCATGGCCCGCACGGTGGCGGCGCAGCCGGACGGCCCCAACATCATGCGGATAGACAACAGCGGCCCCAAGGAGATCGCGGAAGACGAATTCGTCGCTCTCATCCGCAAGGCCGCGGCCTTTGCCGACGTCTCCGCGCGGGTGTAGCGCCTGCGGGGAGGCGGGTGCCGGAAACTCTATTCTGTGGGGCTGGTAGCGTAGATCCAGACCGGCGTCTTGTACTGGTCGATCAGGGCCTTGGCTTCCTTCGGGCCGTCGGCCCTTATGCCGAGCCAGCCGGGGAAGGACGCGCTGTTGGGCGGCGCCGGCCGAAGCGATGCCTCGAAGAGGCTCTTCAATTCCTGTGCGTCCACCCGCGATTGCTCCGTGTCGAGCTTGACCTGCGAGATGGCGGCGATCGCCGCCTGCAACTGGCTCTCGATGCGGGAGTTGTTGGTCAGCAGCGCGGCGTATCTCTCGGCAAGCCCCATATACTGGTAATAGAGGAAGCCAAGCACGGCCACGGAGATCACCACTGCGAGGGTGAAGACTCTCGCCTGGACCGCCAGTTGATCCCGGACGCCCGCGATGGAATGCCCGATCTCGCCGCGTGTTTCGAAACGCTCGCTCATGCCGACCTCTGATCAATCTGACGAAGCAACCTGGGTGTCGATGGCGTGAATCGAGGGGTCCGCCCCGCCCGGCCGTCCGTATGCCGCCGCTTTTGCACCGTGCCGCGGCGGCTCGAATCTGAAGGATAGCCGCCTGGATACGCGCAAGGCCGGTTTAGGGCCTTACGTCAGGTCAGACAACAAAAAACCGGGCCCCCCGACCCGGTTTTCTGTCTTGGACCACCGTGTTGCCGAGACGGTCCGCTGATTATTTCACGATCACTTTCGCACCGACGCTCGCGCGTTCGTACAGGTCGATCACATCCTGATTCATGAGGCGGATGCAGCCGGAGGACATGGCCTTGCCGATGGACCACCATTCGGGCGTTCCATGCAACCGGTAACCGGAGTCGCCGCCCTTGTTGTAGAGGTACATGGCGCGTGCACCCAACGCGTTCTGCGGGCCTCCGGGCATGCCGCCCTGCCACTTCGCGAGATCGGGGCGGCGCTTGATCATCGCCGGCGGGGGCGTCCAGACCGGCCATTCACGCTTCATCGCGACGCGCGTCGTGCCCTTCCACTCGAAGCCTTCCTTGCCCACGCCGATGCCGTAGCGCACAGCCTTGCCGCCCGGCTCGACGAAATAAAGATACTTCTCGTTCGTATCGACGATGATGGTGCCGGGCTTCTCCGCGGTCTCGTAGCGAACCGTCTGGCGGCGATATTTCGCCGGGATCTTCGAGACCGGAATGGCCGGGACCTGGTAGCCCGCGTCGGTACGCGCATTGTAGTCGGCGAAGGACGCCATGCCGCCAACACCGTCGGTCGAGCAACCTGCAAGTGCCGTCGCGAGCGCCAGTCCGGCAGCGATAACCAGTGATCTCATCTGCATTCGGGGCGCTCATCCTCGGTCGCGATTGCCCGATTCGGGCCTTATTTTAGACATTCTTAGGTTGGGCACCCTTCGTCTGCCAAGTCTGTAATCTGCCTAAGCGGCACATGACGCCAAGTAAGCCAGGACCTATGGCATTTTCGCAACAGGTCCCGCAGGAATATCGAGAAAAATCAACGCTGGAGCTTCGTCAGGATGAAGGGACGCTGTCCTGGCAGGACCAACGGCACCTCCAAGCGGGTTCAAATCGTGAACAAGGAGTGGCATAGAGGACGAATGCCCCTCGTGTCGCCGATTCCTTTCAACCCCCTTGCGGACGGCCGCCAGTCGGAAAGGGCCATGGTCGTGCGGCGCGGCGTACAGCGACTGCTCAGTTCCATGGGCGCCCATGTTCTGCCCGAACTTTCTCTCGCCACGGGCCGGAGGGCCGATCTCGTGGCCCTGACCCGGCAGGGCGACATCTGGATCATAGAGATCAAGTCGTCGATCGAGGATTTCAGGGTCGACCGCAAATGGCCGGACTACCGGCTTCACTCGGATCGTTTCTTCTTCGCCACGCATCCCGGCGTGCCTGCCGAGATTTTTCCCGAGGAATGCGGCTTCATCCTTTCGGACGGCTACGGCGCGGAAATAATGCGCGACGCGCCCGAGCACCGGCTGACGGCCGCAACCCGCAAGGCGCTGATGCTGAGAATGGCGCGTGCCGGCGCGGCGCGCCTGCTTGCGGCCGAGCTTGCCGGCATTGCCGTGCCCGCGCTCGCAGACGAGAGCGAGTGACGCGGCTACTCAGGGATTTTCGCTGCAGGCTGGCGGGCTGCCTCGATGGTCTCTTTCGAGATGGAGGATACGAGCGATGCCAGTTCCGGCTCATCGATGAGGGCGGCCGCATCCGCCGGCTTCAGCCAGGCGCGCTCCCTCTTGCCGGCTTCCTCCCATGTGTCGCCCAGTATCTCCTCCACCTCCAGCAGATAGACCTTGACGTCGATCTTGACGAAGCGTTCCGACAGCCGCTTCCAGTAGGAGTATCCGCCAAGCGGCTTGCGGAAAACCGTGCCGGTCACGCCCGCCTCCTCGCGAACCTCCTCGCTCGCGGCCTGCCGGGCGCTCTTGCGCTTCATCGGCCAGCCTTTCGGTACGATGAAGCGGCGGGTGGTCTTGGACGTCACGAGCATCACCTCGACACCGTCCGCCGTCTCGCGGACCGGAATGGCGGCGACCTGCCTTATCGGCTTCTTGTCCTTCGCGCGCCGCACGAGACGCTTTTCCTTGGGCATGCACTTTCCTCGATACCGCGAAACGTCCCCGTTTCGACAACTCCTTCACGGCTAAGATATTCAACGCGTATAT
>WPCJ01165625.1_pt1 | contig 41840 bp, 40 predicted proteins | sample 5399831 | NCBI WGS metagenome assembly WPCJ01 (sample SAMN12869470, study PRJNA574797) | sludge metagenome | isolation source: wastewater treatment of pH10 | place: China:Beijing | collected 2019-05-20
CACCGGCGCAGGGGCGCGCCGCCGCCGCGCGCAAAGGGGCTCTCGAAGGCCTGTCGGACAAGATGCGGGCCTTGATCGAAGTGCTCGGTGCCATCCGCGACACGCTGCCGGGCTGCACCATCGTCGGCGATTCCACGCAGCTCGCCTATGCGGGCAACCTCTACTGGGAGGCGGCCGCGCCGCGCACATGGTTCAATGCCGCGACGGGTTACGGATCGCTTGGCTACGGTCCGCCGGCAGCGCTCGGTGCGGGCATCGCGCTCGGCACCGCGCCCGTCGTCTGCATCGTCGGCGATGGCGGTTTCCAGTTCTGCCTCGGCACGCTGGGGTCGGCTGCCGACGAGAACGCGCCCGTCATCTTCGTCGTGTGGAACAACAACGGCTATCAGGAAATCGAGGACTATATGCTGGCGCGCGACATCGAGCCTGTCGGCGTGCGGCCGTCCGCGCCCGATTTCACCGGGATCGCGGCCGCCTATGGCATTCCGGCCCAGCGTATCCGCCTGACCGACGCCACCAGCCAGGATGCCCTGGTGCCGGGCGGCCTCGATCTGGCGCCCCTGACGGCGGCCCTGCAGGCGGCGCGCGCCGCTGGCAGACCCGCGCTTGTCGAAATTCTCACGCCTTGAGGGCGCAGGATCGGATATTGGACGAAGCGGATATCGATCCGCAGGAAGGACCGGAATGTCAGATGAGGTCAGGCTTGTCCGCAACGGGCAGATCGCCGAGATAACGCTCGACCGGCCGAAGGCCAATGCGATCGACCAGCCGACGAGCCGCAAGCTCGGCGATGCGTTCGCGGCCTTCCGCGACGATCCCAATTTGCGGGTGGCGATCTTCACCGGCGGCGGCGAGAAGTTCTTCTCGGCCGGATGGGACCTCAAGGAAGCGTCCGCCGAGGGCGGCGACGGCTATACCGCTGATTACGGCCAGGGCGGCATTTACGGTTTCTCGGAGCTTCCGGAGCTTCACAAGCCGGTTATCTGCGCCGTGAACGGCTACGCCATCGGGGCCGGCTTCGAAATCCTGCTCTGCGCCGATTTCATCGTCGCTGCCGACCATGCCCAGTTCTGGCTGCCCGAGACCTCGCTCGGCGTCCTGCCCGACATCGGCTCCTTCGTGCTGCCGAAGATCTTGCCCAAGGTCATCGCCAATGAAGTGCTATATGGCGGCCGCCGCTTCGACGCGCAGGACTGCCTGCGCTGGGGCCTGGTCAACGAAGTCGTGCCGCAGGCCGGGCTGATGGAGGCGGCGCGCGCCCTGGCGGGCCGCATCCTGCGCTCGGCGCCGCTTTCGGTCGCGGCGGCCAAGGAGACCACGCGGCTGGCGCAGCATATGAGCCTCGAGGAAGCCTATGCCGCCATGCGCGCCGGCCGGTTCCCCCTGTTCGGCAAGCTGATCGCAAGCGAGGATGCGCTGGAGGGGCCGCGCGCCGCCGTCGAGAAGCGGGATCCGGTCTGGAAGGGAAGATAGGAGAGGCCGCCCGCATGAAGGTATTCGTTGTCAGTGCGACGCCGGAAGCCAATTCCTTCGTTGCGTCCATGGCGCGCTCGTCGGTCGAGACGATGCGTGCGCTGGGCCATGACGTCGTTCATTCCGACCTCTATGCGATGGGCTGGAACCCGGTTGCCAGCGCGGCGGATTTCGGCTCCCGCGCCAATGGCGATTATCTCACCTATGCGCTGGAGCAGCGCCACAACGTTGCCGAACGCACCATTGCCGCCGACATTCGCGCCGAACTGGACAAGCTGATGGCGGCCGACCTGCTGATCCTCAACTTCCCCATCTACTGGTTTTCGACCCCGGCGATCCTGAAGGGGTGGATCGACCGCGTGCTGGTGTCGGGCCTCTGCTATGGCGGGCGGCGCATCTACGACAAGGGCGGCATGGTGGGCAAGCGCGCCTTTGTCGGGCTCACCCTTGGCGGACGCGAGCACATGTTCGGCGAAGGCGCGATCCACGGCCCCATCGAGCACCTGCTCAAGCCGCTGGTCCAGGGCACGCTGGGCTACGTAGGCTACGATGTGATCAAGCCCTTCATCGGCTGGCATATTCCCTACATCACGCCCGAGGCACGGGCCGGCATACTGGCCGACTACGAGGCCTGCTTGCATAAGCTCGACAGCCGTCCCATCCTGCCCATGCCTTCCATGGAGACCTTCAACGCCGATATGAGCCCGAGGGCGCCAGCGGAAAGGCCGCTCGCAGAAGAAGAGAGATAAGCGCCATGACCACGCATCACCTCCAGTTCTTCATCGACGGCGCCTGGGTGGAGCCCGTCAAGCCCGCCACGCTGGATGTCATCGATCCGTCCACGGAAGAGCCATTCACCCGCATCTCCGTCGGCTCCGGCGCGGATGTGGACCGGGCCGTGGCGGCGGCAAAGGCCGCGTTTCCCGCTTTCGCCGCGACGAGCCAGCAAGAGCGCCTCGCCCTGTTGCGCCGCATCCTCGAAATCTACAATGAGCGCTACGAGGACATAGCCCAGGCGGTCAGCCACGAGATGGGGGCGCCGATCACCTGGGCGCGCGAGGCGCAGGCCTGGGCCGGACAGGCGCATCTGGAAGCGACGATCAAGGGGCTGGAGGATTTTGCCTTCTCCGAAATGCGTGGCGAGACCCTGATCGTGCGGGAGCCGATCGGCGTCTGCGCCCTCATCACGCCATGGAACTGGCCGCTCAACCAGATCGTGTGCAAGGTCGCGCCGGCGATCGCGGCCGGCTGCACGGTGGTGCTGAAGCCCAGCGAGATCGCGCCGGTCAGCGGCATCGTCTTTTCGGAGATCATGGAAGCCGCAGGCGTGCCGAAGGGCGTGTACAACATGATCAACGGCACCGGTCCCGATGTCGGACAGGTGATGGCGGGGCATCCCGACGTCGACATGGTGTCGTTCACCGGTTCGACGCGCGCCGGCATCATCGTGGCCAAGACTGCCGCTGACACGGTCAAACGCGTGGCGCAGGAACTCGGCGGCAAGTCGCCCAACATCATCTTGCGGGACGCGGACTTCGAGACCGCGATCATCAAGGGTGTCGAGGGATGCATGGGCAATACGGGGCAGTCCTGCGATGCACCGACACGCATGCTGGTGCCGGTCGAGCGGCACGACGAGGCGCTGGCCATCGCCAAGAAGGCTGCCGAGGCTTTCGTCGTCGGCGATCCGCGTTCGGAAGAAACGCAACTGGGGCCGCTCGTCAGCCAGCAGCAATTCGACAAGGTGCAGCGGCTGATCGAGGCCGGCATCAGTGAGGGCGCGACACTGGTGACCGGTGGCACCGGCCGGCCGGGCCACCTCAATCGCGGCTATTATGCCCGGCCCACCGTCTTCGGCCATGTAAGGCCCGGCATGACCATCGAGCGCGAGGAGATATTCGGCCCGGTGCTTTCCGTCATCTCCTACGAGGATGACGACGACGCGGTGCGCATCGCCAACGACACGGTGTATGGCCTGGCCGCCTATGTCCAGTCGCAGGACCTCGCGCATGCGCGCGCCGTCGCGGCACGGCTGCGGGCCGGACAGGTCAGCCTGAACTATCCCGACTGGGACACCTTCGCTCCCTTCGGCGGCTACAAGCAGTCGGGCAACGGCCGTGAATATGCCGACTGGGCGATCCACGACTTCCTCGAACTCAAGGCCATCGTCGGCCACGGTGCATAGAGGTGGCCAGAGGCCAGAGGCTAGAGGCCGAACGAACGGACGATCAGGCGTCTGGCCTCAGCCCTGTAGTGCGAGGTTGTAGGCGGCGCCGATCAGTGTCCTGGTGTAATCCTGTCGGGGGGCGCTGAAAATCGCGTCTGCCGGCCCCTCCTCGACGATCTTGCCGTCCTTCATCACCACGACATAGTCGGACATGGCGCGCACCACCGACAGGTCGTGGCTGATGAAGATGTAGGAGAGCCCGTGGCGGGCCTGGAGGTCACGCAGAAGCTCGATCACCTGGCCCTGCACGGAGCGGTCGAGCGCCGAGGTCGGCTCGTCCAGCACCACGGCCCGTGGCTTGAGGATCAGCGCACGGGCAATCGCGATGCGCTGCCGTTGGCCGCCTGAGAACTCGTGCGGATAGCGGTTGCGTGCCGCCGGATCGAGCCCCACCTCCTTCAGCGCCTCGATCGCCCGCTTGTCGCGGGCGGCGCGCGAAAGCTGCGGTTCGTGGACATACAGGCCCTCGGTGATGATCTCGCCCACCGTCTGGCGCGGCGAAAGCGAACCGTAGGGATCCTGGAAGACGAGTTGCATGCTGCGCCGCAATGGCCGCATGCCGGCCCGGTCCAGATGGGAAATGTCGGTCTTGCCGAAACGGTAGCTGCCGGTGCTGGGAACGAGGCGCAGCAGCGCCCGGCCCAGCGTCGACTTGCCGGAACCGGATTCTCCCACCACGCCGATGGTCTGTCCCTCGCGCAGGCTGATGCTGACATCGTCGACGGCGCGAAACAGCAAGGCCCGCTTCCTGAACATGCCGGCATCGATCTTGTAGTCGACGGTGACGTTGCGGCCCTCGAAAATGATCGGCGCGCCGTCGGGCGGTGGCTGTTTGCGCCCCGAAGGCTCGGCCTCGATCAGCATGCGGGTATAGTCGGCCTTCGGATTGTCGAAGATGTCGGCGGCCGCACCCTGTTCCACCACTTCACCGCGCCGCATGACCATGACACGCTCGGCAAAATGCCGGACGATGCCGAGATCGTGCGTGATCAGCACGATCGCCATGTCGAAACGCTTCTGCAGGTCCCGCAGCAGCTTGAGGATCTGTGCCTGGATGGTCACGTCGAGCGCCGTCGTCGGTTCGTCGGCGATCAGGATGTCCGGCTCGTTGGCCAATGCCATGGCGATCATCACGCGCTGACGCTGGCCGCCGGACATTTCGTGCGGATAACTGTTGATGCGGCGCTCCGGGTCGGGAATGCCGACCAGCTTCAAAAGCTCCAGCACGCGCGGACGCGCGGCCTTGCGGGTGCCGCCGCGATGGTGCGCGATCACTTCGGCGATCTGCCTGCCGACCGGGTAGAGCGGATCGAGCGAGGTCATCGGCTCCTGGAAGATCATGGTGATCCTGGCGCCACGGATCTCGTTGAGCGCCTTCGTGGAAAGTCCGATCATCTCCCGCCCGCGATATTTCGCCGAACCCGAGACGGTGCCGTTGGCGGCAAGCAGGCCCATGATGCCCATCATGGTCTGGCTCTTGCCGGAACCGGACTCGCCGACGACAGCCAGCGTCTCGCCGGGGCGGACATCGAGGTCGATGCCCTTCACCGCGTCGACGTCGCCGTCCGGCGTCATGAACGAGACCTTGAGGTCGCGCACGGTGAGGATCGGTTCCATGGTCTTTCGCATGTCCGCCATGTCAGCGATCCTTCGGGTCGAACGCGTCGCGCAGGCCGTCGCCGACGAAGTTCAGCGAGAACAGCGTGACGACGAAGAAGATGGCGGGGAAGATCAGCAGCCACGGCGCCGACTGCATGTTGTTGGCGCCTTCCGCGATCAGCGATCCCCAGCTCGTCAAGGGTGCCTGCACGCCGAGGCCGAGGAAGGAAAGGAAGCTTTCGAGCAGGATCACCTTCGGCACGATGACCGTGACGAAGATGACGACCGGACCGATCGTGTTGGGGATGACGTGGCGGCGGATGATCTGCCAGTCGGTGAGGCCCAGTGCTTCCGCCGCGCCAATGAACTCCCGCCGTTTCAGCGACAGCGTCTGGCCGCGCACGATGCGGGCCATATCCAGCCACTCCACCGCCCCGATGACGATGAAGATCAAGACGAAGCTGCGCCCGAAGAAGACGACGAGCACCACGACGAGGAAGACGAAGGGCAGCGAATAGAGGATTTCGACGAAGCGCATCATCACATTGTCGACGCGCCCGCCCATGTAACCCGAGATCGCGCCGTAGACGACGCCGATGCCGAGCGAGACGAGGCTGGCGAGAAGCCCGACGGCAATGGAGATCTGCCCGCCAAGCATGACGCGGGCCATGAGGTCGCGCCCGTTGGTATCCGTGCCGAACAGGAAATATTCCCGGTCGACGATGCCGGTAAGGGTGAGCTTGCGGCCCTCGTCCTCGCTTGTGACGACCTCGGTCCTGTCGAACTCGTTGGCGCGGTCGAAGTAGCGCGTCGTGCGCGGATCGATGGGGTCCTCTGCCGTGACGACGGCCGTGAAGGTCTCGTCTTCGACGGAGAAGGATTGAAGCTCGACGCGCGCCCGCGTCGCCACGCCCTTCATCGCCGCCTCCAGCGCATCGGCGCCCGGCCGCGGCTCGAGGCTCGGCGGGACCGTCACATAGGAGGAGAAGACCTGATCGTAGCTGTGGCTGATGACGAATGGGCCGAGGAAGGAGAAGCACGCGATCAGCACCAGCATGACGCTGCCGGCCATGGCGGGGCGGTTGCGGCGGAAGCGCAGGACGGCGAGCTGGAAGAGGCTGCGTCCCTTCACCTCGCCCTCGGGAGCGGAAGAAACGGTGGTGTCAGTCATCGCGCACCCTCGGATCGAGCAGGCCGTAGAGGATGTCGACAGCCAGGTTGAAGACGATGACGAAGATGGCGATCAGGACGACCGTGCCCATGACCAGCGTATAGTCGCGGTTGATCGCGCCGAGCACGAAATAGCGGCCGACGCCGGGAATGGTGAAGATCGTCTCGATGACCGCCGAACCGGTGAGCAGTGCCGCCGCGCAGGGTGCGAGATAGGAAACGACCGGCAGCATGGCGCCACGCATGGCGTGCACCACGACCACCGATTTCGCCGGCAACCCATAGGCCCGCGCGGTGCGGATATGGTCGGTGCGCAACGCCTCGATCATCGAGCCGCGGGTGAGGCGCGCGAAAACGGCGAGCTGCGGCAAGGCGAGCGCGATCATCGGCAGGATGAGGAAGCGCAGCGACCCGTCGCCCCAGCCGCCGGCCGGCAGCCAGGACAGCATGATGGCGAAGATCAGCGTCAGAACCGGGCCGACAACGAAGTTCGGCACCGTGACGCCGATGGTCGCCACCGACATGACGGCAAAATCGAGCATGCTGTTCTGGCGCAGCGCCGCGATCGTGCCGACGATGACGCCGCCGACAAGCGCCAGAAGCAGCGCGTAGAAGCCGAGTTCGATCGAATAGGGAAGACCCTTGCCGATGAGCTCGGCGACGGTGTTGTCCTTGTAGATGTAGCTCGGGCCGAAATCGCCGGTGACGGCATTGCCGATATAGGTGAGATACTGCCGCCACAAAGGCTGATCGAGCTGATAGGCCCGCATCAGGTTTTCCATCGTGGCGGGCGGCAGCGGCCGTTCGAGATTGAACGGTCCGCCCGGCGCGAAGCGCATGAGGAAGAACGAGATCGTGACGACGATAAACAGCGTCGGCACGGCGCTTGCGAGGCGCCTCAGAACGAAGGCAAGCATGACCGGGTCTCCCCAGCGGTGCGGTGCGCGGCCTCAGGCGGCCGCGCATCTGCAGCTGATCATTCCGAAACGCTGAGGAAGCGGCTCAAGTGCTGGTTGGCTGCGTTGTCCTGCCAGCCCTGCACCTTGCTGGAAACCAGCCACAGGTCGGCCTGGGTCAGCAGCGGCGCGATCGGCTGTTCCTGCATGAGCAGCGCTTCCGCCTCATGCAGAACCTTGGCGCGTGCCGCCGGGTCCCGTTCCTCGTACGACTTCTTCATCAGGGCGTCGTATTCGGCGTTGTCGAACTTGCCGTAGTTGAAGGTCTTGTTGGAGCTGACGCTCAGCGCCAGGAAGTTTTCCGGGTCCGCATAGTCGGCCACCCAGCCGGCGCGGGCCACGTTGAACGCACCGCCTTCCTGAAGGTAGGCGTAGTGCGAGGACACGTCGAGATTCACCAGCGAGACGTCCGCGCCGAAGGTGTTCTTCCACATGTCGGCCACCGCCGTCGCCACGCGCTCGTGGTTCGGGTTGGTGTTGTAGCGGATTTCGATCTTGAGCGGCTTGCCGCCCTCGCCGTAGCCGGCTTCCTTCATCAGTTCGATCGCCTTGTCCTCGCGGTCGAGCTGCGAGAGCGCACCGAAATCGGCATAGGCCGGTTCGTAGCCTTCCATGCCTGGAGGCACCATGGAATAGGCCGGGATCTGCGAGCCCGAGTAGATTTCCTTGGCCAGGAAATCGCGGTCGACCGCCATGGAGAGCGCCCGGCGCACGCGCACGTCGCTATAAGGCTCCTGCCGGGTGTCGAAGGCATAGTAATAGGTCGCCAGCGTGGGCGAGACGTGGACCTGATCGCCATAGCTCTGCTTCAGCCGGTCGATCTGGTCGGCCGAGAAGTTGTAGACGAGGTCCATTTCCTTCGCCTCGAAACGACGCACGGAGGCGGCCTGGTCGTCGATCGGGTAGAAGATCACCTTGTCGAGCTTGACGTTGGCGGCGTCCCAGTACTCCGTGTTCTTCTCCACCACGAGGTTGTCGTTCGGTACGTGGCTGACCAGTTTGAACGCACCGTTGGAGACCATCGTGCCGGGCTTGACGAAGTCGGCGCCGTTCTTCTCGACGCTCGCCTTGGAAACCGGCAGTGCCGTCTGGTGCGCGAGCAATTCGAGGAAGAAGGGCGTCGGGCGCTCCAGCGTCACTTCCAGCGTCTTGGCGTCGACCGCCTTGAGACCGAGCTGGTCCAGGCCGAGTTCGCCCTTGTTGACCTTTTCCGCGTTCTTGATCGGGTAGAGGATGTTGGCGTAGCCGGCCGCCGTCTTGGGGTCCTCGATACGGGTGAAGGAGAAGACGAAGTCTTCGGCCGTCACCGGGGAGCCGTCCGACCACTTCGCGTCCTCGCGCAGCTTGAAGGTGTAGACAGTGCCGTCGTCGGAAACGGTCCAGCTTTCGGCGGCGCCGGGAACGATTTTGCCGGCGGCGTCATAGATCGTCAGGCCCTCATAGAGGTCCTTCAGGATGAACTCCTCGATGTTGATGGAAGTATGCGCCTGATCGAGCGTCTGGGGTTCGCCGGCATTGCCGCGATGAAGCACCGCTTCAGCAAAAGCCGGGCTCGCAACCACGAGGATTGCACTTGCAAAGAGGGTCGCAAGAAAGCCGTTAAATCCTTTCGGCATTTTCCCTTCCTTTCTTCCCATTTCGTAGGTGGCCAATCAATTGGCCATGTTTGGGTGCTTGGCAAGGGGGAAAAGTCCAGGCTAAGTTGTTGTGGGGAGCTTGCTTTTCCGATGGTCGACAGCGTCGATGCGCGCTGTTTTGGCCAGGATATTTATTGTGCCTGAATGGCACAGAGATCCTGTCCCCAGCGACCTGGCCACCGCATCGGAAGGCGCAGCGGAGAAATCCCGCTTCGTCCAGGCGGGTTGGCGAACCCGAGAAGCCGTCGCCGACACCCAATTATCTCTTGTTCCCCCGGATGCGGTGGCTACCATCGCATCCAAGGGGCCAAACTGATTCGATGCATGGTGAAGACCAGAGCGGAACCCCTGCCGTATGTTACCTATACGTCCTGTCTGCGTGGCGTGGCCTTGTCCGTTCTGGCCGTCGTCGTCGCGGCCTGCGCCCAGCCGAACCGGCTCGAGCGTTCTTCGCTGACCGAGAGCCTTCCGGCGCAGCAGGCGCTCGTGCTGCCGCCGCCGGGCGGGCCGGCAGTCGTCGGGGTCATCGAACGCCGGTACTCCAACGCTATCCAGCAAGATGTCGTGCTGGCGGCCGAAACCGCCGTGCCCGGGCAGAACCTCCTGCGCATACAGGCCTTCGGCCCCGTCGGCTCAGGCGGCACCACGGCACTCGTCGACAGGCATCTGTCGGAGGCGGCGATCGGGCGGGAGATGCGCGGCCTGCTGCCCGGCGTCGCCATGCGGCGCTCGGCCTTGTATGCGCAGAATGCCTATGGCCCCTTCGGCTATGCGACCGGCCGTCACGGCAAATCCGATCTTTGCCTCTATGCTTGGCAGCGGATAGCCGCCTCGCAGGCCAATGCGCCGCTTGGCAGCAGGGGTACGATCCAGATCCGCCTGCGTGTTTGCCGGGCCGGCGCCACGGAACAGGCGCTCCTCGCCATCATGCACGGCTACACCATCAACGCCTCCTTTGCCGGCTCGGGATGGAACCCCTACGGCCCGCCCTCCCCGGCCGATCCCCGCCTCGGCAGGACGGGCCAGCCGATCCATTCGGCCGGGCCCCCCGTGCCTCAGGCAAGCGATGATCCGGAGCCTGCACCCGCACCGGTTCGCCGGAGCCCCACCCCTGTCGCCGCGCCCGTGCTCCAGACCCTGCCTGCCCCGCCCGCCGGGGCGCCCATCATTCCTCCGCCACCGGCCGCCGCAGCCGGAGAAGATATCACCGTACCGGCACCACCGGCCGAATAGGGGGAGACGGCGTTGCGCGATCCTGAAGCCACGACAAGGTCTTTTCTTAACCACCCGTTAGCTATGAAAGCGGCCAGGCCCTCACCTGTGGGGAAAATTGTGAACCCCGGCGCATCTTGCGTGTTGAGTGGAGGAGAGGCGTTCCGGCCCGAAAAGGAGACTGCACGTCTGGGCATCCCGGTCATGAGAGCTGGATGATGGGAAAGCTTGTCCTGGGAATTATGTGGGCCCTCGCGGCAGCCTGCGTGATCTTCATCGTCTCGATGCCCATCAATCTCCAGGCGCACCTCATCGCGGGCACCATCGTGCTTGCGGTGATGATCGCCATGAAGATGTTCCGTCCGGAAGGCACGTGGCGGCTGGTGGCACTCTCGCTGGGAACGGCGATCGTGCTGCGCTATGTCTACTGGCGCACGACCAGCACCATCCCGCCTGTCAGCCAGCTCGAAAACTTCATTCCGGGCCTGCTGCTCTACCTGGCCGAGATGTACAGCGTCTTCATGCTGGCGCTCAGCCTGTTCATCGTCGCCAGGCCGTTGCCCTCGCGCCCCGCCATCGAGGTGGCCGAGGCAGAGCTGCCCAGCGTCGACGTCTTCATCCCCAGCTACAACGAGCCTGCCGTCCTGCTTGCCGATACGGTGGCGGCAGCAAAGGCGATGGATTATCCGCCGGATCGCTTGACGGTATGGCTGCTCGACGACGGCGGCACCGTCCAGAAGCGCAATGCGGATGACGTGGCCACCGCGCAGGCCGCGCAGGAGCGGCACCTCGAGTTGCAGCAGCTCTGCGCCGATCTCGGCGCGCACTACCTGACGCGCGAGCGCAACGAGCACGCCAAGGCCGGCAACCTCAACAACGGGCTCGCCCATTCCAGCGGCGATCTCATTGCCGTTTTCGATGCCGATCATGCGCCAGCACGCAGCTTCCTGCGGGAAACGGTCGGCTATTTCAACGAAGACCCCCGGCTTTTCCTTGTCCAGACACCGCACTTCTTCCTCAATCCCGATCCGCTGGAGCGGAACCTCAGAACCTTCGAGAAGATGCCGTCGGAGAACGAGATGTTCTACGGCATCATCCAGCGCGGTCTCGACAAATGGAATGCCTCCTTCTTCTGCGGCTCGGCCGCGGTTCTGCGGCGGGAGGCACTGGAGGAGACGGACGGCTTCGCCGGCGTCTCGATCACCGAGGATTGCGAGACGGCGGTCGAGCTGCATTCGCGCGGCTGGAACAGCGTCTATGTCGACAAGCCGCTGATCGCCGGACTCCAGCCCGCCACCTTCGCCAGCTTCATCGGCCAGCGCAGCCGCTGGGCGCAGGGCATGATGCAGATCCTGCGTTTCCGCTTCCCCCCGCTGAAGCGCGGGCTCAGCCTGCCGCAGCGTCTGTGCTACATGTCCTCGACGCTGTTCTGGCTGTTTCCTTTCCCGCGCACCATCTTCCTGCTCGCGCCGCTGTTCTACCTGTTCTTCGACCTGCAGATCTTCACCGCTTCGGGCGGGGAGTTTCTCGCCTACACGCTCAGCTACATGGTCGTGAACCTGATGATGCAGAACTATCTCTACGGCAGGTTCCGCTGGCCGTGGATTTCGGAGCTGTACGAATACATCCAGTCGGTGCATCTCCTGCCGGCGGTGATCTCGGTCATGCTCAATCCGCGCAAGCCGACCTTCAAGGTCACGGCCAAGGACGAATCCATCTCCACCAGCCGGCTTTCGGAACTCAGCCGGCCGTTCTTCCTGATCTTCGCCTTGCTGCTGGTCGGGGTCGGCGTCACCGCATGGCGCGTCTATGCCGAGCCGTGGAAGGCCGATGTCACGCTGGTCGTCGGCGGCTGGAACCTGCTCAACCTGATCATGGCCGGCTGTGCGCTGGGCGTGGTGTCGGAGCGGCGCGAGCGGGCCGCAACGCGCCGCGTCAAGGTCAACCGCCGCTGCGAGTTCGGCCGCGAGGGTCTCTGGCTGCCGGCCATGATCGAGGACGTTTCGGTCAACGGCGCGCGCGTGCGCATCCATGGCAAGAACGCGCAGGGCGCGGTTGCCGAGGGCCAGGCGAACATCCGGTTCACGCCGCTGTCGGGCGGTGACCCCGCCGCCCTGCCGGTGGTGATCCGCAACAGCGAGAAAGAAGGAGACACCTTGGCGGTCGGGTGCCAATATGTGCGCTCGCTCCCCGACCATCATCGCCTTGTGGCCGATCTGATCTTCGCCAATGCCGATCAGTGGACCCAGTTCCAGAAGTCGCGGCGGCGCAACCCCGGCGTGGTGATCGGCACGCTCTGGTTCCTGCGGCTGGCGCTTTACCAGACCTGGCGCGGCCTCGTCTATCTGCTGCGCGGCGTGCGTGCATCCGAGGAGCGGCGACCCGTCGCCGGCGGGGCAAGGACATGAGGCTCGCGGCGGCATCGCTGTTCGTCCTGCTGTCGGCTGTGGGCGCCCTGCAGGCGCAGCCCGCGCCGTTCGACATGACGCCGGAACGGCCCGCCCCTGAAGATCCGGCTCCACGGCAGCCGGCCACGGAGCCGGAAGCGCCGGCACCTCTCCCCCTGGAACGGGCACGGCCGGCAAGCGATGTCCGCCGGCTCCTGCTGCCGGGCGGCAATCTCACGCTTCCCGGCGAGGTTGCCGCAAGGAGCTGGAGCCTGCACCTCACGCCGGTACAGGCCACCGGGCCGGCGCGGCTCCATCTCGGCTACCGGAACGCCATCGTGGTCGCACCGGAAAGCTCCCGGCTGCAGGTGCTGCTCAACGATGTGGCCGTCATGGATACGCCGATCAGCTCCGCCGGCGGCCTGTCGGAAATCACCGCGGACCTGCCCGCCGCCCTGCTGCGCGCCGGCCGCAACGAAATCACGGTACGGGTCCGCCAGCGCCATCGCACCGATTGCACGATCGCCTCCACCTATGAACTGTGGACCGAGATCGACTCCGCCGCCACTTTCCTGTCCTTCGCCGATCCGGCCGCGGGCAAGCCGGCCGCCGTCGACGACCTGCGCGCCCTTGCCGCCGACGCCCAGGGCCGCGCCCATGTAAGCATCGTCGCGCCCGCCATGACGCAGGGCGACATCGGCGCAGACGTCATACGCCTTGCCCAGGCAATCGCGCTTTATGCGGCCCTGCCGGACATCAGGTTCAGCGTCGGGGCCGATGCCTCGTCTTCCCAGGATACGCTGGCGCTCAGGGTTCTACTGGGTTCGAACCAGGAACTGGCCGAACAGGGATGGGCCTTGCCGGCCGGGGCCGCCAACGGGCCGGTTGCGGCGTTCCATGCCCAGCGCGACGGCAACGATGCGCCGACACTGGTGATCAGCGGGCGCAACCGCGAGGACTGGTTGGGTGCGATCGACCGTATCTTGGGAGCCGTAGACCGGCCCGCCGGCGGCGCGCGCGACGCGCTCATCACGGAAGCCTGGCGCACGCCGAATGCACCGATGATCTACGGCCGGCGCGATCTCTCCTTCACCGATCTCGGCATCCGGTCCGAACAGTTTTCCGGCCGGCGCTATTCGACCGGCTTCCAGTTCGCCATCCCCGCCGACTTTTACGCCGACGCATATGGCGAGGCGCGCATCCTGCTCGATGCGGGCTATTCGGATGCGGTGCTGCCGGGCAGCCAGATCAACGTCTATGTGAACGGCACCATCGCCGCTTCCGTGCCGCTCACCTCGCAACACGGCATTGTCCTCAACCGGCTGCCCATCAAGTTGACCATGCGCCATTTCAAGCCGGGCCTCAACGATGTGGTGATCGAGGCCAATCTCCTGACCGAACGGGATGCGGCCTGTCTGCCGGGCGCCACGGCGCAAGACAGCCCGCGCTTCGCCATCTTCGGCACGTCGCGTTTCGTGGTTCCCGATTTCGGCCGCATCGCGCAGCGGCCCGACCTCGCGGCGATGGGCGGCACCGGCTACCCTTACGGCCCCGGGCGGGAGGCGGTGCCCGTGTTCATGGAACGCGGCGATGCGGACAGCCTTTCCGCCGCCGCGGACCTGTTCGCCCGCATGGCCCTGAGCGCGGGCCGTTCCATTCCGGTCGCCTTCACGAGTTCGGTGGACGCCGCCCGAACGCACGACGCCGTCTTCATCGGCGGAATCACCGGAATACCGGGAGGCGTTCTGGCCCAGGTGGGCGTCTCCGACGAAAGCCGCACCTCATGGGCGACCTCGCACGGGCGCGTATCGGCGGGCGCAGGCACCGATCAGGCCGACGCCGAGGAATGGCGCCGGCAGATGCAGGAGCGGGGCTGGTCCCACGCGGTGCAGGAATGGTTTGCAGAGACCTTCGATCTCTCGCGTGACATGCTGCGCTTCACCCCGGCAGCGGAAACCGACTTTACGCCCTCGCGTCCGGCAACGCTCCTGCTGGCACAGGGATCGAACCCGGCCGGCACCGGCACATGGACCGTGGTCACGGCCCCGGACAACGACATGTTGAAGCAGGGAGTCGGGGCGCTTGCCCGACTGCCCCTGTGGAACCGGCTGTCCGGCCGCATAACGACGCTGGACGGCGACCTGAAAACCGTGAATGCACTGCCTGCTTCCTCGCTGTCGCTGATCGAAACGCAGCCACGCTCCTTTTCCAATATCCGCCTCATCACCGCCAACTGGCTGTCGGCGAACATCCTTTCCTATTCGCTGCTGCTGGTCGTGGCCTGTGTGGCGCTGGGCATCGTCACTTCCGCGCTGCTGTCGCGTCTGGGGAGGCGGCGATGACCTTCCATGTGCTTGCCCTCGCCCTGCTCGTTGCCGGCCTGATGCCGAACACTGCCCGGCCCCAGATCCTGCCCGAGGAATGGACCACCTATCAGGAGCGTTTCGTGGCCGAGGACGGCCGTGTGGTCGACGACGGCAACGGCGGCATTTCGCACAGCGAGGGACAGGGTTACGGCCTGCTGCTTGCCGTCCTTGCCGGGGACCGTCCAGGTTTCGAGCGCATCTGGTCGTTCACGCAAAGGGACCTGATGCTGCGCGACGACGGACTTGCCGCCTGGAAATGGGACCCTGCCACGACACCCCATATCATGGATGCGAACAACGCGTCCGACGGCGACATCCTCATCGCCTATGCCCTGGCACAGGCGGACGCGCTCTGGAGCGAGGACGGCTTTGGCGAAAGCGCGCGGCAGATCGCGCAAGCGCTCGCCCGCACATCGGTGTTCGAGCATCATGGCGAGATGCTGCTGCGCCCGGGCGTGGCCGGCTTCGCCGCCGGCGAACGTCCCGACGGCCCGGTCGTCAACCCGTCCTACTGGGTGTTCGAGGCGTTTCCGGTTCTCGAAACCCTTGCCCCGGAAACCGACTGGCAGGCCGTTGCGCGCAGCGGAAGGAAGATCGCCAGCGCCGGATTCGGCGACAGGCGCTTGCCGCCGGACTGGCTGTCGATGGCGGCAAAGCCGGTGCCGGCCGAAGGCTTTCCGGCCGAATTCGGCTATAATGCGTTGCGAATCCCCCTTTATCTCATGCGTGCGCATGATCCGGACATGGAACTGCTGAAGCGGATGCGGGACGGAATGACGGGACCGAGCGGAGGTGTCGCCCGCGTCGATCTGGACGCAGGCAGGGTTATCGAGGAACTGACGGACCCCGGCTATCGCATCATCCCGGCGCTGGCCTCCTGCATACTGGACAGGCAGCCGCTTGCGGACGACCTCACGCGCTTCACGCCGACCAACTACTACCCCTCAACACTGCATCTGCTGTCGCTTTCATTTGCCCGGAAGGAACGGCCCGAATGCCTGTGATCCGCGCATGGGTGATCGCGGCCGGCACAGGCGGCCTGCTCGCTTTGCTGGCAGCCGCCGGCGGCGGGCAGTTCCAGAACCGATGGATGGGCGACGTCCTTCCCGCTTCCGATGACGGCAAGGGCGCGCGCGCCGCCCCCGCCCCGGCGGTGCAGGTGCCGTCGCCTGGAAACCGCGCAGCGCCGCTGCTCGCTCAGGCAGGGCCGGAGACAGGATCTCCAGCACCCGCCGCGCCACCACAGGTGGATGAATCCGCTCTGCGTTATTTCGCCCAGCAAGGAGACAAGCAAAGGCTCGAGCGGGAGATTGCGCGGCTGCGGGCGCTTTACCCGAACTGGACACCGCCCGCCGATCCGCTGGCGGCGCCCGCCAATATCGACGAGCGGCTGGAGGCGATCTGGCGCCTCTATTCCGAAGGAAAGCTGGCCGAGGCGCGGCAGGCCATTGCAAGGCGGCAGACCGACGAGCCGAACTGGCAGCCGCCCGCCGATCTTCTCGACCGTCTGGCTCTTGCCGAGGCGCGCGAGAGGCTGCTCAATGCGTCGCAGATCGGCCAGTACGGTACTGTCATCAACGTCGCTTCCGGCAACCCGCAGCTTTTGACATGCAGCGAGGTCGACGTTTTGTGGCGTGTCGCCGAGGCATTCGTCCGGACCGATCGCGAAGCGCGGGCGCAGGACACCTATCGCTACATTCTTTCCAATTGCGACAACCCGCAGGAGCGGCTTGCGACGATGCAGAATGCCGCCAGGCTGCTGTCGCCGCCGCTGGTGAACGAACTGCTGGCCCTTGAGCGTCCCGGTGAAACGGGCACCGAAGAAGCGGGCACGGGCGAATTCGCATCCGTGCGCGACGATCTCGCGCGCAACGCGGTGGCGCGCGGCGGCAGCGATGCCGCGATCACCGTTGCCGAAGACCAGCTTGCCCATGTCGAGAAGCTGGCGCGCGAAAAAGGCTCCGCGTCCGACGCGCTGCTGCTCGGCTGGTACGATATCAGGCGCGAGCGCTTCCGGCAGGCCGAGGAATGGTTCTCCATGGCCCGCGAGCGCGAGGACACCGCCGATACGGCGCAGGGTCTGGCGCTGGCCCTTTCCGCCCGCCATGCCTATGCCGAGGCCGAAGCGGCCCTCTACCGCTGGCGCGGCGAGACCGACGAGACACGCGCCACCTATCTTGCGACGGTGGCCAACCTTCTGGGTGTCGAGCCCCGCGTGAAGCTGTCGGGCGAAGTGCTGCAGCGGATCGTGGCGGAAGTCGCGGCCGCGCGCGACGTTCCCGCGGCCCGCCAGCTCGGCTGGTACGCCAGGGCCTGGGAACAGCACCAGACGGCGCGGCAATGGTTCGAAACGGCGTTGCGCTGGAATCCGGACGACGAGCCTTCCGCTTACGGACTGGCGCTGACGCGGCACCTGCTCGGGGATGCGGCCGGCCTCGCCGAGATCAAGCGCGGGTGGGCAGGCCGCTCCGACCGTATCCGGCAGGTGGGCATGGGGGCAACCGAAGCGGCGCCAGCGCCAGGTGTGGACACTCCGTCTCCAGCGCCCCGTCCCGTCGCTTCCGAAACCTCGGCAGCGCCCCTCCCTCGTAAGGCGATGCCTCGTTCAACGCCGCGCACGGTGGCATCCGGAAGGCGAAACTGCCCGGTCCATATCCATCCCGAAACCTTGTCGCCGCAGGCCGCTCTCGAGCGGGGCTGGTGTCTCATGGATGCCAACCGGCCGCTGGAAGCCGCGCAGGCGTTCGAAATTGCCCTGCGGGCTCCGGCCGAGCGGGTGCGTCGCGATGCGTCCTATGGCCAGAGCCTTGCCTATTTGCGATCCGGCCTCGTCGACGACGCGGCCGTGGCCGCTGCCAGGGCGCCGCAAAATGGACAGCGCGCGGCGGAATTGCAGACCGCCATATTGGCGGAACGGGCGCTCGGCGCTTTTGAGCGCGGCCGCTACACGGAAGCCTTGATCGCGCTCGAGCAGCGTGCGCAACTCGCGCCCGAACGCATCGACCTGATGGTGCTGCGCGGCTACGCCTATCTGAAGATGCGCAGGTTCGAGGATGCACGGCGAGTCTTCGAGGCGGCGGCGGGAACCGGCAGTCGCGACGGTTTGCGCGGTCTGGCGGACCTGCGCGCCGCGATGGGCTCGCCGTAGACCTCGATCCGGGATCGGCGCGGATGGCTACAGCGCGAAGATCGCGCTGGTTCGGCAATTGCGGACCTTGTCGACCCGCCTTCCATCCCAATGGAAATCGAAATGGTCCGCTTGCACCGGGACATCCATGAGATCGGGCCAGAAGATCGCCGCGCATTCCCCGTCCGCGCAGCGAACGCTGCGATAGACGATGCCGTTGGCGCCCGCGGCCCTGAGGCTCTGCCCCAAGGCCTGTGAAGCCTTGTAGTCATCCAGGTCATGATAGCGGGCATGGGGCCTCGCATCGTGCAGGTCGAGATCGAGCCGGTTGACCAGCATGCGAAACTGCGAAGTCCACCCCGCGTCCTCGCCGCTGCTGGCCATGGCGTTTCCATGATGATGGGCGACTTCCCGAATGGCCACCTCCTCCGCATCTCCGGCGCTGTAGACGCCGTAGGTGCCATCGGTGAAGCGCCCGGGCCGGTCGGTGCTGATGTGGACGAAAGGGGCCATGAGGTAGCTGGCGCCGGGTCCGCTGACGCGCCGTTCCGGCGGCACGAGGTCGAGCCTGCCGATATGATCCCAGATGCGCGGATTGGTCTTCGATTCCGCCGAGACGAGCGCCTCCCAGTCCTGCGGATCGGCAATGTCCTCGAAGAGATCGATGGGCGGGTGGATGGAGCGGATGATGCGATAGGCCTTCGGCCATTGCACCCGTACAGGCGAAAGGCCGTCGCTCACCAGCCGCCACGCTCCGCATCGAGCCAGGACCGCACCCGCGCCAGCGAGAAAATGTCCCCTTGCGCCATGATCTCGGCCGGGGTGCGCTCGCCAAAGGCCCGGTTCGGCTTCTTCACCCAGGCATATCCCCGCTCCGGATCGGAAAACAGATAGCGCAGCCCCTTGTGAATGCCCATGAGCAGCGAAAGACGGGTGGCGAGATCGCGGTCGATGCGCCCAGGTTCGCCGGCCTTCCACCGGGCATAGGTGCGGGCGGCGAGCCCGCCGAGGATTTCGCGGGCCTCCGCATCGGACAGTTGCCACTTCTCGAAAAGCCGGATCACCGCCCGCGCCATTGCCTCCGCCTCGCGGGCGGTGATCTGCGGGGTGTTCGGTACGGCTTCCGTGCGCGGGATTTCCTGCAACATGGCAAATCTCCTTTCGGCATAAAATAGGGATGATTTTGCCATATGGCAAGATGCTGGCGCCTTGGGAGTGCGAGCGGTCAGCCGTCAGCGCGCGACGGCATCGCGCAGCATCATGAGTTCGCCGATATTCTCAACGGTGACATAACCGACGAGTTGCCCCTCGGCATCGACGACGCCGACGGCAGGGGTCGTTCTCTCTTGCAGGTGGTCAAGCGCCGTGCTGAGCTTTTCATCGTCCCGGATGACGGGGATATCCGCAACCACTGCTTCCATCACGGAAGCCTGGTTGCCCTGCTGCTGCAGCCCGGCAACCAGCCCGGCGCGCGTCAGCATGCCGCGCAACTTGCCGGCGCCATCGACGACCGGAAACTCATGCTGCGTCGTGCGCAGCAGCGCCTGCGCCGCTTCATCGAGACTCGCGGTCGTCAACAGGCTTTCGAACCGGCTGGTCATGGCATCGCGGACGCTGACCGCGCGCGCCGCATCCTGCAGCCCGGTGGCCTGCATTTCCGCAGTGGCGGCGAGGTAGACGAAGATGGAGATGAACACGAGCAGCACATTGCCCCCGACCAGGCCGATGAAGCCGAAGGCGAAGGCGGCAAACTGGCCGATCGTTCCGGCGATCCGCGTAGCGCGCACACGGTTGTATCGCGTGGCGAGCAGGGCCCGCAGCACGCGGCCGCCATCCATCGGAAACGCCGGAATGAGGTTGAACAGGACAAGCCATATATTGACCGCGGCAAGGCGTGCAATGAAGGCAACCCGCGGATCCTCCATCGAGGTCAGCGCCTCGGGCCCAACGGCGGCTCCAAGCACGACGACGAGGAATAAGGCAATGACGACATTGACCAGCGGCCCGGCCAGCGCCACGAAGATTTCTTCCGACGGTTTCTCCGGCAGACGCTCCAGTTCCGCCACGCCGCCTATCGGCAGGAGCGTGATCTTCGGGGTACGGATGCCATAGCGGCGCGCGGCGGTGGCGTGGCCGAACTCATGCAGCAAGACGCAGGCGAACACGGCGCCGATGAAACCGACACCCTCGATCGCGGCCGAGGGGCCGCCCTGCTGGAAATAGACGATACCGATCCATGCAAGCAGCAGCAGGAAGGTCAGGTGGATGCGAATTTCGGTGCCGCCGACACGGATGATCGGATAAGACCACTGCATGACGTCACTCCATCGGGTTGAGGCATGGACCACCCTTGCGAAACCATGCCTTCCGTGCCGATTGCGTCAAGGGCCTTGTGACTCAGCAACCTTGACCACGGTGCTTCCAAAGCATCGGAGTGTCACCGGATCGACCTTGCAACGCTTTGCCGCGGCTGCATGCCGGGACCGAATGGGATCGATGGACCCGGTGCGGAAGTGCCCGCTGAATTGCTCTTGATTGCAAAGTGGACTTTTCCTCTCCACTATTTGACATAGCGCAAAGACCCTACCCGTTCCAGCGTCTTGATTGGTCGCCGCCACCGCGACCGGGACAACCGGATCGGGAGTGGGGCACGAGTGGGTCTGGCGCAGGGGCCGGCGGCATGCCGGATGGGGTTTTGAGGGGAAGGCAATGACGGCGGAAGGGCTTGTGCCGCATTTTGCCCGGATGGGCGGCGATCCCGTGCGCGATGCGTTCGCCGCGCGCCGGGCGGTGATGCCTTGGCGCAGCCGGCGGCCGCTGGCTGCCGAGGAGGTCGAAACCGCCTGGGCGCGGCTTCTGGCCGACAGCCGCCCCGCCGGCCCCCGCCTCGCCTATGTCCACGTGCCTTTCTGCGCCAACCATTGCCTGTTCTGCGGTTTCTACCGCAACGCCTACACGCCGCAGGCGGCGACCGCCTACACCGATCTGGTTATCGCCGAGATCGAGCGGGAGGCGGACGCTCCCGCCGTCGGGGCGCAGCCGGTCGAGGCGGTCTATCTCGGCGGCGGCACGCCGAGCGCCTTGTCGGCTTCGGAACTGGCGCGCCTCATCGCCGCCATCCGTCGCTGCCTGCCGCTGGCGTCCGATTGCGAGATCACCATCGAGGGCCGGATCATCCATTTCGACGCCGAGAAGGTCGACGCCTGCCTGGAGGCTGGCGCCAACCGCATCTCCATTGGCGTGCAGAGCTTCGACACTGCCGTGCGACGCAGGCAAGGTCGCCGCGCCGGCAAGCAGGAGGCCATCGCCTTCCTCGAGGCACTGCGTGATCGCGACCGTGCCGCCGTCGTCATCGACCTTCTGTTCGGCCTGCCGGGCCAGAGCGAGGCGGTGTGGCGCGAGGACCTGGCTATAGCCGCCGACCTTGCTCCCGACGGGATCGATCTCTACGGCCTCAACCTCATTCCAGGTACCCCTTTGCAGCGCGCCGCCGCGGCCGGAAAATTTCCCGACGCGCCGACGCTGGCCGATCTTGGCGGCATGTACCGCATGGGGTCCGATTTCCTTGCCGAACGGGGCTGGCAGCAGATCAGCAACAGCCACTGGCGGCGCACCGCGCGCGAGCGCAACGTCTACAACCTGCGTATCAAGGAAGGGGTGGAATGCCTCGCCTATGGCTCCGGCGGCGGCGGGTTGCTGGGCGGTTGCAGCTATGCCGTGGCACCCGACCTGCAAAGCTATGCCGATGGCGTGCGCGCCGGCCGCAAGCCGATCGAGGGCATGCGGGTATCGGATACGCTGCAGCCGCTGCGCAACGCCGTCACCGCCGGTATCGAGAAAGGGCTGCTCGACATCGCCGCCCTCGCCCCGCTGGCGCCGGGCGCGGATGTGGCGGGCGCGCTTGCGCCGCTGCTGCGGCAATGGCACGACGCGGGGCTGGTCGAGCTTGACGGCGATGTCATGGCACTCACCACCGCCGGCCGCTTCTGGTACTCCAACCTGGTCTTCGCCTTCGACGCGCTGCTGTGCGCCAGCGCCGCGCCGCGGCCCGGAGACCCCCTTCCCCGCACCGGTCTTCCTTCCAACCAGCACAGGAAAAGAGAGCTTTCATGAGCAAGCAAGCCGCAACCGCCGATCTCGATGCCATCCGCCGCGAACTCGCCGAAAATCCCGGCGGGGTGCTGGAGGCGACCGCTGCCCAGCACGACCTGCCGCTGCAGACGGTGGTGGAATGCCTGCCGCAGGAGATGTGGGCGCGGGTCCCCGGCGATCTGTTCGTCGAGGTGATGGAGGACCTGTCCGCATGGGGCTCGGTCACCGTCATTGCCCATACCAAGGACATTATCCTCGAGGTCGAGGGCCCGGTGCCGCCCGGCAAGCTCGGCCATGGCTTCTACAATCTGCACGGCGACAGCCCCATCGGCGGCCATCTGCGCGCCGGCAACTGCAAGGCGATCCTGTTCCTGCGCCGGCCGTTCATGGGCAAGGAATCGGTCTCGGTGCAGTTCTTCAACGAAGAAGGTGGCTCGATGTTCAAGGTGTTCGTCGGCCGCGACGAGAACCGCGCGCTCAAGCCCGATCAGGTCGAGCGCTTCGAGCAGCTCAAGGCGCGCCTGACGCGGAAGGCGGAAGCCGCCTGACATGGCTGCCTGCACGGTGATCTTCGGCGCTCGACGCGGCGTCGGCCTCCATCTCGCGCGGCTGCTGCGGCAGGCGCGCGTGCCGGTGATCGCCATGTTGCGGCCGGGTACCGACGCCGCCGCGCTGGAGGCGATGGGCGTGGGCATCATCCGCGGTGACGCTTTCGTGCGCGATGATATCGAGGCGACGCTCGATCTTGCCGGTGAAGGCGGGGCCGGCGCAGGCGGCTTCGACGTGGTTTCCACCGTCGGCGGCCGCCATGAAGACGGCCGCTTCGCCGACGAGGACGGCAACATCAATATTGCCGACACCGCGGCGGCGCGCGGTGTCGGGCGCTTCGTGCTCGTCACCTCGATCGGTTGCGGCGGGATGGCGCCTTACCGTTCAGAGCGCGCCATTGCCGCCTTCGGTGCGGCGGTCGACGCCAAGACACGGGCCGAGGACCATGCGCGGCGCGTCCTCCCCTTTGCCACCTTCATCCGGCCGGGCGGCCTGCGCTCCGAGCCGGCCACCGGCCGCGGCATCCTGTCGGAGGATGCGCAGATGCACGGCTTCATCCACCGCGAGGACGTTGCCGACCTCGTCGCCCGCGCGCTGCGCGACCCGGCGACGCAAGGCCGCGCCTTCGCCGCCGTCGATGCCGACCAGGCACATTCCGTCAACGCCATCGAGCCATTTCCCCTAGCCAGATGACGAATTCGAAACGCGAAAGGGACATGACATGAAGCTCGGCTTCCTGATGATCATCCTCACGCTGGTCGACAACGGCCAGCTTTCCGCCGCCTTCGTCAACACCGACACGATGGAAGCGTGCGAGCAGCGCGCCGCCGTGGTCCGAGGCATCCTGGAGAAAGGCGCCTATCCCATCGAGGAGATGGTCTGCCGGGCGGCGGAGGTCGAATTCGAGCCGTTCGTCCACGGCATGGAGGAACCGGCGGACCGCCAAGCCTACCTGATCTCATTCGACGACACGAAGGCAACGGTGGAAAGGGTGGAATCCTGCGAGGCCGCAACTGTGCAAGCCGGCCAGTTCTGTGCCACCTCGACGCAGAAGATCGTCATCGATGGCGAATGACACGCCACGCCACGGCAGAAATTTCCAGTCCGGAGAGTTGGGACCCATGAACGACACGACCATCCCTGTCGGCCGCAAGGCGCGATGCCCCTCAGGCCAGGCAATCCTCAAGGCGGCGGCGCTGGCGCTGCTGATCTCGTCGGCCCCCGCAGCCATCGGAACCGTCCATGCCCATGCCCTCGAAAAGGACGGTGTGACCTGGCTCGACACCATCACCGTGGTCGGCACCCGTACCGAGACCTCGGTGCAGGACAACCCAGCCTCCGTGACGGTGGTGGACCAGGAGGAGATGGAGAAGAAAGCGCCTGAAAGCATCGCCGAGATGCTGCGCGACGTGCCCGGCGTGCAGGTGGTGGATTCCTCCGCCCCCGGCATGAAGCGGCTGTCGATCCGCGGTGAATCCTCGCGCCGCGTCACCATCCTCGTCGACGGGCAGGAGATCACCGACCATTCGACCTACGGCACCCCGATCCTGGTCGATCCCTCGAATGTCGAACGCATCGAGGTGGTGCGTGGCCCATCCTCCGTGCTGCACGGTGCCAAGGCCATAGGCGGCGTCATCAACATCGTCACCAAGCGTGGCGCCGACAAGCCGATCCAGGCCGAGCTTGGCGGCAGCTATTATTCCGGCACCGCCGGCTGGCAGGGCTGGGCGGCGGTCTCCGGCACGATCGACAATTTCGACTACCGCTTCTCGGGAAGCCTCGACGACCATGGCGACCGCCGGGTGCCGGAGGGACGCTATACCTCGACCGGCCGGCTCGATAACACCTCGTTCAACAATGACAACCTGTCGGCGCATCTGGGATATACCTTCGGCGAGGAAGGCAACCACTACATTGCGTTGAAGGCCGAGCAGCACCGGCTGTCGACGGAGAGCTGGATCGACCGCTCGACGCTGGAGTACCCGGTGACGGACTTCAACATCGACCTGCCGCAGCGCGATCTGCGCAAGGTCGGAGTCTATTACGACGGCACCGATATCAATGACGTCGTCCGCAAGGTTCATCTCGACGCCTATTACCAGACGGTCGACCGGGAGTTCAGGAACGAGGTGCTCATGCAGCCCTCGCCCCGTGTATCGGTGGGCGTTGCCTCGACTTCCGATGACCGCATCATCAATTATGGCGGCACGGCCCAGGTGGACCTGCAACTCCACCCCGACCACTACACGATCTTCGGCGTGCAATATCTCACGGACAATCTGCAGGCGGCGAAGACGAGCACGATGACCACGACCCTCCACCTGCCGCCGCCGCCCGTTGCCATGGTTACACCGTCATGGGGTTTCGACGATGCCTCGATCCATACGGTTTCGGGCTTTGCCCAGAACGAGTGGTCCTTCGCCGACGATTTCAAGCTGACCACGGGCGCCCGCTACTATTATTCGAGAACCGTGCATGATTATTCGGAGGTGAATTCGGTGGCCGTGCCGACCCGTCCGAACGGCAGTGATGGCAGGTTCGTCACCTCCGCCGGGCTGACCTACACGGGGATCGAGAACACGACACTGCGCACGCTCTATTCCGAAGGCTATATCACGCCGACGCTGCTTCAGCTTTTCACCGACACCTCGGCCGGCAGCGGCGAAACCACCCATGCGAACGCGAACCTCGCCCCCGAGACCTCGCGCAATGTCGAGATCGGCGCGCGCTATAATGCCGGCGACTTCACCTTCGACGTGGCCGGCTTCTACACCAAGGCCCGCAACTACATCACCAGCGTTCCCTGCACCGCCGGTGCCGGATGCCCGGCCGGTTCACTGGATAATGAAAGAATCTATATCAACGCGGATTCGGCAACCTCTTACGGCATCGAACTGGCCGCCGAATACGCCGTGCCCGGCACCGCCTTCACACCCTACGTTTCCGCTACCTGGATGCGCCGGCAGATGGAACTCACCGGCAGCTTCGGCACGATGTCGACCTACAATACCAACACGCCGGCGCTTTCCGGCCGCTTCGGCGTACGCTGGGAGGGCGAGGTCGCCAATCATGCTACATGGGCCGACCTTTTCGTGCGCGCGGCGACCGGCGTGGAACAGACGAACTGGGTGATACGACGGGCGCCAGGGGTCAGCGGGTTCGTTACCAACTCCCTTCCCGGCTGGGCGACGCTCAACTTCGCCTTCGGCGGTTCGTTTGGCGATGAGGATAAATACAGTTACGCCGTTTCCTTCAACAACATCCTCAACAAGGAATATCGGTCCTCCCTGGAGGAGATACCGGGCGTCGGCCGCAGCATAGAGGCCTCCTTGCGCATGAAGTTCTGAGCGATATTCGCCGGAAGAATGGTTTCTTCCCAAGCGCCGCCGATCATGCTTCGGCCGTGCCTTGGTGTAGGCCCGCCTGCCCATGCGGAAGAAGGCAGCTTACGCGTTTCCATCATTTCGCATGGTCGAGGGTGCTGCCTTTATGCGCGGCGACATGATCGGTCTTGTCGCTCTTGATCTCATATTGAGGATCGTCTTCTGTCGCGTGATGCGTGTGGCCCTTGTAATCGAAGTCGCTGGTGTGGACGGCGATGATGGTTCCCGACACCCGGCCCGCCTCGGAATTCCAGCTCACGTGATCGCCGATCTTGAATCGCCTCGTCATTTCGCAACTCCCTGTTTCGTCTCATCGGCCGGACCGCGTGTCACATCCTTTCGCCGGGCAGCCGGCTCGCCTGCCCGACCCAATCCGCAAACCGGGCCTCGTCGAACTGGTCCTCGTAAATATCGAGGTAGCGCACGTCTTTGTGCTTGGACGCGCCGGGCGGGACCGGATCCAGCGAGGCGCCGCGGAAGAAGGTGACTTTGACGTATCTGGTGAAGCAATGGAAACTGAGGAACCACCCCTCCCCCTCGACGCCGTAGAGTGGCGAGTTCCACTTCACGGCCTTGCTGACACCCGGAACGACGCGCTCGACCACGGCGTCGATGCGGCGCCCGATCTCGCTTTTCCAGCCCGGCATGGCGGCGATATAGGCCTGCACCGGCTCATCGCCATAGCCCTTGGCGATCTGGGGATTGCCGCCGGAAAGCAGTACGGGCTTCGCATCGTCCTGCCCGGCGTCCGTCTTTCGGGCGGTCTTCGGGCGGTCTGTCTTCGGCGTTTTCCTGTCGGCCATGGCGGTCACCTCCGGCACATCGTTCGCGTTTCCGTCAGGTTTGCATTTCCGTCAAAGGGGCCTGAGCGTCAGCCTGCCATAGGCAATGAAGGCGCACAGGGCCGCTACGACCACCCAATAGATAAGCGGACCATAGGTTCCGTCACCGGAAGCGATGTGCAAGGCGCAAAACACCAGCATTTCCGCGGCCACGAAGAGTGCCGCGACCGGCACCAGATAGGCCAGCGGCCTGTGGAAGGCGGGCAGGACGAGGCCCAGGCTGCACAGCAGTTCCACCACGCTCATGCCCAGCCAGACGCCCGGCGGAATCGCGCTCAGGGACGGCATCGTCTGCGCGGGGTTGGAAAACTTCCACACCGCGCCGATGGCGGTGTGCACCGCCAGCAGGATTTGCAGGACCCACAAAACAATGTTCATGACCATTTCCCGTTCGTTGCCGGCGCCTTCAGCCCATCCGCGCCAGCACCTGCTCCAGTTTGCCGAAGAATTCCCGCCAGCCGGCATTGGCACCGCCAAAAGCCTGCTTCTGGTCGGGGCGGAAACCCGCCTGCTCCATGCGCAGAAGCGTGCCGGCGGGCGTCGGGGTGAGCGTGAAGGTCACCACGCTCTCAAGGTTGTAGGCGGGGTCGTCATGCGCGAAATTCCATGTGTAGGCGAGTTTCCTGTCGGGTTCGACCACAAGGACCTCGCAATCCAGCACCCCGCCCCACTCGCCGCGCAGGTTGAAACGGTGGCCTACGACGGGGCTGAAATCGTTCGCCATCAGCCACTCCGCCATCAGATGCGGCTGGGTGAGCGCGCGCCAGATTTTTTGCGGCGGGTGAGCGATCTCACGTTCGACGACGACGGAGCGCGTTTCGGCCGATGTGGCGTTCATTGGTCCATCCTGTTCAGCAGGTTTTCAAGATTGTCGAACCGTCCTTCCCAGAAGCCGCTCATCCGGCTCGTCCAGTCGACCAGCGGGGCAAGCGCGGCAAGCTGCGCGCTGTAATGCGTCTGGCGGCCTTCATGGCGGTCGAGCACCAGCCCGGCCTGCTTCAGCACGCCAAGATGCTTGGACACGGCCGGCTGCGAGACCCCCGCCCGCGCCGTCAGCGCCCCCACCGTCTGCTCCCCTTCCAGGCACAGCCGCTCGAAGATGGCCCGCCGCGTCGGATCGGCGAGGGTTCTGAACAGCAGGTCCGCGGGGACGTTCGACATCGATATTCATAACTCTCTGGTTATTGTTTTAATTCATAACCATCCGGATATGAATGAGTCAAGGCCGCAGGTGCGATCGCCGTTCAGGGAACCGCTTGTGCCTGCCGCGATTGAAACTGTAACTTGAGTTCGAGAGCCTCCATAGGCGTTGAAACCGGGTTCCCCTTTCAGGCGGCCTGCTTCAGGAGCGGCATGACGACGAGTTTTTCCAGCGGCATCCACCACCTCACGCTCATCACCCGGCGCGTGCAGGCCAATGTCGATTTCTATGCCGGCTTCCTCGGCCTGCGGCTGGCCAAGCGCACGGGCGGCTATGAGGACGGCGAGCAGCTACATCTGTTCTATGGCGACCGGCTGGGCTCCCCCGGCTCGCTCGTCACCTTCCTGGTCTGGGAGGACGGCGCGTCCGGCCGCGTCGGCAACGGCCAGGTCTCCGAAATCGCCTTCGCCGTGCCGGTATCGGCCATCGGTGAGTGGATGACGCGCGCGCTCGCCCACGGCGTGCCGGTCGAGGGGCCTTCGCGCGAGTTCGGCGAGCCGGTGCTGCGCCTGAAGGACCCCGACGGCATCATCGTCAAGCTGGTGGGAGCGGACCTTCCCGCCGCCCACCCGTGGGGTGATGCGGCGACGGCCGTGCGGCGGCTGCGCGCCGCCACCATTCTGACCGAAACGCCGGACGAGACGGCGGCCTTCGTCACGCGCTTCGGCTACCGGCCGGGTCCGCGCGCCGGGGCCATCCAGCGCATGCTGTCGGACACCGACGCCATCGATATCCGCGACGCATCCGGTTACGTGCCCGGCATTCCCGGAACCGGCACCGCCGACCATGTCGCCTTCCGCGCTGCGGACGTGGCGGCCGTGCGCGCCGCGCAGGAGGCGTTTTCGCGGCTCAACTCGTCACCGACCAGCTTCCACGACCGCAAATATTTCACCTCGCTCTATGTGCGCGAGCCGGGCGGCACGCTGTTCGAGCTGGCCACCGATGGTCCCGGTTTCACCGTGGACGAGGCCGAAGACCGGCTCGGCGAGACGCTGCTGATACCGCCGCATGACCGCGAGCGCGCCGAAGACCTCAAGGTGATGCTGCCACAGTTCGCCATGCCCGGCGCGCCGCGCCTGCCATGGCGCGACCTGCCCTTCGTGCATCGCTTCCACACGCCCGAGGCGCCGGACGGCAGCACCATCGTTCTCTTGCACGGCACTGGCGGCGACGAGGCCGACCTGATGCCGCTGGCGCACCGCGCCGCGCCGCATGCCACGCTTCTGGGAGTGCGCGGCCGTGCCCATGAGGAAGGGGTGGCGCGCTGGTTCCGTCGCCTCACCCCCACCAGCTTCGACCAGGCCGACATCCGCTCGGAGGCGGAAGCCTTCGCCGCCTTCGTCGAAGGCGCGGTGACCGGCTACGGCCTCGATCCGGCGCGCACCAGCTTTCTGGGCCTTTCCAACGGCGCCAACTTCCTGGCCGCCGTGATGGGGTTGCATCCGGGCCTGATCCGCCGGGCCATCCTGCTGCGGGCGATACCGGTTCTGGAGGCGCCGCCGCCGGTCGATCTGGCCGGCGCCGAGGTGCTGTTGGTCACCGGCGCGCGCGATCCCTTCGCCCGCACCGCGCCAGAGCTGGAAGCCTGGCTGCGCCGGGCCGGCGTGGATCTCGATGCGCATCGCATCGAGGCAGGCCACGAGATCACCCCGCAGGACGCGGAACTTGCAGGGCAATGGCTTGCCGAAAAACAGGGAGAGCACGATGGCGGGTATCAGGATTGAGAAGGAAGAGGGCGAGGGGCGGCACGGACGCTATGTCGCCCGCATCGAGGGTGTCGAGGGCGAGGCCGAGATCACCTTCACCAGGCGCGGGCCGGACCGCATCAGCGCCGACCACACCGGCGCGCCCGAAACCATGCGCGGCACCGGCGCTGCCGCCGCGCTGGTTTCCTTCATGGTCGAGGATGCGCGCCGGAACGGCTTCCGTATCATTCCGATATGCCCTTATGTGCGGGCCCAATATGCCAAGCATGCCGAATGGTCGGACGCGTTCATCACCGCGCCCGGCGAAAGCCCCTGAGACGGGACTTAACCCTCAACCGAGGAAGGAGACTTTGCGATGGCCAAGACCCGACCCGAACCGGTCCGCGACCCGAAGACCGACCATTTGCTGACGCCGGAAAACTGCGTGGTGGTGCTGATCGACTACCAGCCCGAGCAATATTCGACGATCACCTCCGGCTCCCATGACGAGATCACCCTGAACGCCGTGGCCGTCTGCAAGCTGGCCGTCGCCTACGACATCCCCGTGGTGCTCTCGACCGTGGGCGTCGACATGGGCGTCAACAAGGGCACGGTCGACGCCATCCGCCAGGTGCTGCCCGATGTGGCGGAGATCGACCGGACCGGCGTCAATTCGTGGGAGGACGAGGATTTCCGCAAGGCGGTGGAGGCGACGGGCCGGCGCAAGGTTGTGATCGGCGGATTGTGGACGGAGGTCTGCCTCGCCTTTCCCGTGCTCGACATGCTGGCCGAGGGCTACGAGGTCTATCCGGTCGCCGACGCGGTGGGCGGCATCTCGCCGGTCAGCCACGAGCGCGCCTTCGACCGCATGATCCAGGCAGGCGCACACCCCGTCACCGCCATCTCCTTCGGCAGCGAACTGATGCGCAACTGGGCAAGGGAAAGCTCGGACAGGTTCCGCAAGGTCCTGCAATGGTATTTCCCGGAGCGCCGGCGCATCCACGCCAAGGGCTGATAGGGCAAAAGCTCAGGCCGGATTGTCGCGGTCGAGGAGCGACAGCGTCGCCTCATCCATCCGGCCCTGCCACCACCGCTCGAGCGCTTCGCTGAAGGGACTTTCCGTCCTGCCCCCGGCAAGGGCGAACAGCGTCATCGACGAGTGGAACTTGAGATCGTCCGGCGCGCCGAAGATCTCGCTCACCGAGCGGCCGCGCGTCGACAGCACGGCGCTGGTGGCGAGGTCAAGCCGTGGCCCCAGCACGGCATGGGCGAGATAGGCGCGGGCCTCGTCCAGCGAGGCGATGCCGTAGAACCGGGCCGTCGACGAGCGGCCGAGCCCGCGAAGCTGCGGAAAGACGAACCACATCCAATGCGTTCGCTTTCGCCCGGCGCGCAGTTCTGCCACCGCCGCGTCAAAGACCGGGGCCTGCGCGGCCACGAACCGCTCCAGTTCGTAGGGGTCGTCCGTCATGGTTTTAGTATCGCCCGTCGCCCCGACAACCGCAAACGCCTGATTCCGCCCGCTTGGCCGGCGGCATTCTTTTCCCATAATCGGATTGGACACCGCAAACTATGACGCTATTTTGCGTCATAATAATTGGCATTCAGCATTGGAGGTCAGATCCATGGGCATCGCCCAATATGCCGAGGGCGGACTCTTTTCGCCGCGCAAGATCGCCGATGCGCTGCGCACGACGAGCGAGGAGATCGCGCGCACCGCCGGGCTCGGCAAGGATGCGATCCAGCGCAAGAACCGCATCCGCTCCGCCAAGACCCAGCGCCGGCTGCGCGAGATGGCGGAGATCGTCAACAAGGTCGAGCCGCGCTTCGGCTCGGCACTGATGGCCTATGCCTGGTATCGCTCCGAGCCCCTGCCCGGCTTTTCCGGCATGACAGCCATGCAACTGGTCCGCGACGGTCGCGCCGAAGAGGTGCTTGACTATATCGACGCGGTCGACGCCGGCGTGCACACCTGACACCGCATGCATTTTCAGGGTCCACTGTATCGGGCGCTCAGCCCGGTCCATGCCCGACAGCCGCTGTTGGGTCGTGGCACGGAGCTTTACGGCGGCCGCTTCAACCGCAAGGGAACGCCGGCGCTCTACACCTCCCTGGCGATCATGACGGCGCTCAGGGAGGCCAATCAGGTCGGCAGCCTGCAACCGACGACGCTGGTGTCCTATGACGCGGACATCGAGCGCGTCTTCGACAGCCGCGACGAGACGGCCCTGCGCGGGCAAGACATGGATGCCGCCGCGCTCGCCGATGCGACCTGGCGCGACCAGATGAAGGCGACCGGGGAAGCCGGAACGCAGACTTTCGCCCGCTGGCTCGCCGCGGCGGGCTATCACGGCCTGCTGGTGCGCAGCTTCGCCCCCGGCGCGAGCACCGACGACCTCAACCTCGTCCTGTGGAAATGGGGCGACGCCGCACCCTGTCGTCTTACTCTGGTCGACGACGAGAACCGGCTGTCGCGGTAGAGCGTTTCCGGTTTTTGCCGGAAACGGCCCCTGCCCCGCCGGTAGGAGCAGGGTGCCCGCATTGCGGACGACATTTCCCGCTTACCGGGCCGAAACCAATAGCTCAATCCGGCCGCGCCCGGTTGGGCAACGGCCGGTTATTGATCCGGTCGAGCCGGATCGATCAGGTCAACCCGTTCAGGCGAGCCCCAGCTTCTTTTTCAGCTCCGCATTTTCCTTGCGAAGACGCTCGGCAAGCTGCTTCTTCAGCCGCTCGTTTTCCTGCTCCAGCGCCAACAGGTCCTTCAGGTGACCGCCTGTGGCGGCAGCCGGTGCTGCTGCCGACCTCTTCCACTGGTAATAGGTCTGCTCCGAAATGCCGGCTTGCTTGACCGCATTGCGGGTGCTCGTGCCACGGCTGATCGATTTATCGATCTCGCCGAGCTTCTGGGTGCGCTCCTTGTCAGAATAGACCTTGCGGGTCTTGCGCGCCTTCGCGGGCTCCACGGCCGGCGCCGGTGCCGCTTTCTTGGCGGCGCGCTTGACCGCAGGTTGCGATTTCTGGGCCTTGGGAGCAGCCTTCTTGCGGGGGGCTCTCTTCTTGGCCGGAGAAGGTGCCGGCGCTGGAGAGGCGTCGACGGCGGCGATCTGCACTGATTCAGTGTCCTGAGGGTCGTCCATTAGATGCTCCACGGGTTCAGAAATCTTTCACAGCATCAATGACCTCAAATATGGAGTCAACAGATGCTCAATTTGCAGACGAACATAAATCAACGAAAATCAGGTTAACGATGGTGAGACACAATAGTTTTGAATGAAGTTCGCGCGCCTGCAGTCCGATCCTCTCGACAGCGGCAGCAACAACATTACCCGGCGTCACCGCACCGCCTGCATGCCTATTTGCAGGACGCGCAAAGCTCTAAGGTGCGCTATGATCTTTCAGCTTCGCTCCTCGCGCTTTATTGATTTTACGTATGTTGCTGGAAACCGGTTCCCGCTTTCTGGCGACCTGTTTCAGGCGCTGCGGCGGAAACCTTCGCTGGCTATGAGCAGGTTGCGCGTATAGTCCTGCCCGACATTGCGGCCGGCAAGGTCGGCACTGGTCAGAAGCTCAACTTCGCTTCCGTTTTGCATCACCATCAGGCGGTCGCACATATGGGTGACGACGGCGAGATCGTGGCTGACCATGACGAAGGTGAGCTTGCGGGCGGCGCGCACCTCCTCCAGCAGGTTCAGCACCTCGGCCTGCACCGAGGCGTCGAGCGCCGAGGTCGGCTCATCGAGCAGCAGGATCGATGGTTCGAGGATCAGCGCGCGGGCAATGGCGACGCGCTGGCGCTGGCCGCCGGAAAGCTGGTGCGAATAGCGGAAGCGGAAGCCGGACCCCAGCCCTACCTCGTCCAGCGCCCGTACGATGCGGCGCTCGGTGTCGGCAAAGCCGTGGATGGCCAGCGGTTCGAGCAGCAGGCGATCGACCGTCTGGCGCGGATGCAGCGAACCGTAAGGATCTTGGAACACCATCTGCACCTGCCGGTAGAACGCCTTGCTGCGCTTGGTGTCGAGCCTCTGGCCGTTGACCTCGATGGTGCCGCCGGCAATCGGCGCAAGGCCGGCGACGGCGCGCAGCAGTGTCGACTTGCCGGAGCCGGACTCGCCCACCAGTCCGAAGGATTCCCCCGGCGCCACGGTGAGGCTTACATCGTTCAGCGCGACGAAATCCTCGAAGGTGACGCGCAGCCTGTCGATGGCGAGTGCCGGGGTCATAGCGCCCACTCCGGCTTGCGGTCGAGAACGGGAAGCGGATGGCGGTCGGCGCCGATGCGCGGCATGCAGTTGAGCAGGCCCTGCGTGTAGGGATGTTTCGCGTGCGCCAGCTCGCCGGCCGGCAGTTCCTCCACGATCCGGCCCGCATACATGACGATGACGCGGTCGCAGAAGGACGACACCAGCCTGAGATCGTGCGAAATGAAGATCAGCCCCATGCCGCGCTCCGCGACCAGCCGGTTGAGGATGCCCAGCACATCGAGCTGCACGGTCACGTCCAGCGCCGAGGTCGGCTCGTCGGCGATCAGCAGTTCGGGGTCCGCCACCAGCATCATGGCGATCATGGCGCGCTGGCCCATGCCGCCGGACACCTCGTGCGGATAGAGATCGAAGACGCGCTCGGGGTCGCGGATCTGCACGGCGGCCAGCATGTCGAGCGCCCGCTTGCGCGCTTCGGCGCCGGAGACCTTCTCATGCGCGCGCAATGTCTCGACAATCTGGCGGCCGATGGTCATCACCGGGTTCAGCGAATATTTGGGGTCCTGCAGGACCATGGCGATGCGGTTGCCGCGCAGCGCCCGCCGTTGGGCCTTTGATGCCTTGAGCAGGTCGATGCCGCTGAATTCCAGCTTCTTCGCCGTGATCTGCCCATGCTCGGGCGTCAGCCCCATGATGGCGCGGCCGGTCTGCGACTTGCCAGAACCGCTCTCACCCACGATGCCCAGCCGCTCGCGTCCCAGCGTGAACGAGACGCCGCGCACCGCCTCCACAACGCCGGTGCGCGTGGGGAAGGAAACGCGCAGGTCCTCGACTTCGAGAAGCGTGCTCATTGGCCGCTTCCCCGCGGGTCGAGCGCATCGCGCAGGCCGTCACCCAGCAGGTTGAAGCCGAGGCTGACGATGAGGATGGCGAAGCCGGGCATCGCCGCCACCCACCACTGGTCGAGGATGAAGCGACGGCCCGAGGCGATCATCGCGCCCCATTCGGGCAGCGGCGGCTGCGCACCGAGGCCAAGGAAACCGAGCCCGGCGGCGGTGAGGATGATGCCGGCCATGTCCAGCGTCACACGCACGATGAGCGAGGAGATGCACAAGGGCATGATGTGGCGCAGCACGATGCGCCATGGCGAAGCGCCCATCAGCCGCACCGCCGAAATATAGTCGGAATTGCGCACCGTCAGCGTCTCGGCCCGCGCAATGCGCGCATAGGGCGGCCACGAGGTGATGGCGATGGCGATGATGGCGTTGCCGATGCCGGGGCCGAGCGCGGCGACGAAGGCCAGCGCCAGAACCAGCTTCGGAAAGGCGAGGAAGATGTCGGTGATGCGCATCAGCACCGCATCCACCCAGCCGCCCGCATAGCCGGCGACGGTGCCGACCAGCAGGCCGATGGGCGCGGCGATGATGGCCACCAGCACCACCACCTGCAAGGTGAGGCGCGAACCGTAGATGAGACGCGAGAGGATGTCGCGGCCCTGGTCGTCGGTGCCCAGCCAATGGTCGCCGCCCGGCGGCAGCAGGCGCTTGCCCGCCAGGTCGCCGACATAGGGCGAATGCGGCGCCAGCAGCGGCGCGAAGATCGCCACCAGCACCAGCCCCAGGATGATGAGCATGCCGACGACGGCGAGCCGGTTGGCGGAGAAGCGCCGCCAGGTGACGTAGGCGCGTCCGAGCCTCGCCTGCAGGCGCGACTGCGGCCGGTCGGTCAGCAGCCATTCGCGACGGGTCATTGCGGTCTCGCTCATCCGCGTCAGCTCCTCGTGCGGGGATCGAGCATGCGATAAAGCACGTCGGACAGGAGGTTGATGGCGATGAACACCGAGCCGATGACGATGGTGCCGCCAAGCACCGCGTTCATGTCGGCGTTCTGGAGCGAATTGGTGATGTAGAGCCCAAGGCCGGGCCAGGCGAAGACGGTCTCGGTCAGCACCGAGCCTTCGAGCAGGCCGGCATAGGATAGCGCGATCACAGTCACCAGCGGCACGGCGGCGTTGCGCAGCGCATGGCCCCAGATGATGCGCGTTTCCGACAGGCCCTTGGCGCGGGCGGCGACGATATATTCCTGTTGCAGCTCGTTCAGCATGAAGGAGCGCGTCATGCGGCTGATATAGGCGAGCGAGAAATAGCCGAGCAGGGAGCCCGGCAGGATGATGTGCGAGAAGATATCGCGAAAGGCGGCCCAGTCGCGGGTGATGATCGCGTCGATCAGGTAGAAGCCGGTGACCGGGGTGAAGGTGTATTCATAGACCACGTCGATGCGGCCGGGGCCCGAGGTCCAGCCGAGCCTTGCATAGAACACCAGCAGCGCCAGAAGTCCCAGCCAGAAGATCGGCACCGAATAGCCGATGAGGCCGAGGATGCGCACGATCTGGTCGGCGAGGCTGCCGCGCTTGACCGCCGCCAGCACGCCGAGCGGTATGCCGAAGGCGGCGCCGATGATGGTGCCGACGGTGGCCAGTTCCATGGTCGCCGGGAACACGCGGCGGATGTCGGTCATCACTGGATTGGTGGTCAGCACCGAGGTGCCGAAATCGCCCTGCAGAACGCCTTTCGCGTAGAGGATGAACTGCTGGTAATAGGGCAGGTTGAGGCCCATTTCCTGCCGCACCCGCTCCACCACATGGGCAGGCGCGCGGTCGCCGACGATGGCCAGCACCGGATCGATCGGCACCACCCGGCCGATGAAGAAGGTTACCGCGAGAAGGCCGAGATAGGTGGTGGCGACGATCACCAGGAAGCCGGCGACCGATTTGAAGAGGGCCCAGGCGCGCCGGTTGGCGCGCCTGGCCGGCATTGGTGTCTCAGTGCTGCTCACCGGGCTGACCCTGCCGGATCATTCCTTGGAGACGGGCGCGAGGGGATTGGAGTCGAAGCTCGGCCCCAGCCTGTAGCCCTTGACGTTGCCGCGCACCCCGGCGACCTCGATCTGCTGGAAGATCATGACGAAGGGGCTGGTCTCCAGCGCCTCCTGCTGCAGCTTCTGGTACAGTTCCGCGCGCTTGTCGTTGTCGCGCTCCAGAAGTGCGGCCTGCACCTGCTTGGTCAGCTCCGGAATGTCCCAGGCATTGCGCCATGCCAGCGACTTCACCGCCGCATCGTCGCTGTTGTCCGGATTGGAGGTGAAGGCGTCGGCGTTGGTGTTCGGGTCCCAGTAATCCATGCCCCACTGGCCGATATACATGTCGTGGTTGCGGGCACGGTACTTGGTCAGCGTCTGCTTGCCGTCGCCGGGGATGATCTCGATCTTCACGCCGGCCTGTGCGGCGGTCTGCTGGAAGGATTCGGCGATGCCGGTCACCGGCTGCGTGTTACGCACGTCGAAGGTGACGGAGAAGCCGTCCTTCAGCCCTGCCTTCTCCAGCAGTTCCTTGGCCTTGGCCACGTCGAAGGTGTAGGGGTTGGACTCCAGAGCGCCGAGCACGCCCTTGACCTGATAGGTCTGGTGGATCTCGCCGATGCCCTTGAGCAGGGTAGCGCCGATGGCGTCGTAATCGACCAGATATTTGAACGCCTCGCGGACCTCTGGCTTGGCAAGGTTCTCGTTCTTCTGGTTGAGGCTGATGTAATAGACCGTGCCCTTCGGCGCGCTGGTCGAGGCAAGCTCGGTGTTCTTCTGCACGGCCTCCAGGTCGCCGGGCTCCAGATTGCGGGCGACATCGACGTCGCCGGCCTCGAGCATTAGGCGCTGCGTGGCGCTTTCCTTGACGTGGCGGTAGATGACGCGGGCGAGCGCCGGCTTCTCGCCATAGTAGTTGTCGTTGCGCTCCAGCACGACGAGTTCGTTGGCGCGCCAGTCGCGGATCTTGAACGGACCCGAGCCGGCATAGTTGGTCTTCATCCATGCATAGCCGAAGTCGGTGTCGTATTTGTAGTCGTCGCTCGGCGTGGTGGCCTGCGCATGCTCCATCACCAGCTTCTTGTCGAGCACGGCGCCCACCGTGGCGGTGAGGCAGTTGAGCACGAAGCTCGGCGCATAGGGCTTGTCGACGGTGAAGACGAAGGTGGTATCGTCCACCGCCTTGGCCTTTTCAGCGACATTGTCGCCGGTCAGCCCGAACTGGGTGAGGATGAAGGCCGGGCTCTTGTCGAGCTTGACGACGCGCTCGAACGACCAGGCGACGTCCTCGGCGGTGATCGGATTGCCGGAGGCGAACTTGATGCCCGGCTTTAGCTTGAAGGTGTAAGTCAAGCCGTCGTCGGAGATTTCCCAGCTCTCGGCGATGCCGGGCTTGACCTTGGTGGTGTCGTCGATGTCGAGGCGCACCAGCATGTCATAGGCGTTACCGATGAACTCGGCCGGCGACAGCTCGAAGGATTCGGCCGGGTCGAGCGTGATGGTGTCGTCGATGGCCCAGGCCTGGACCAGCGTGTCGGCCGGTGTCGCTGCCGATGCGGGCGCAAAACCGCCGGCGACGAGCAGCAGCGACATGGCCGCGCCTGCGAACAGCGGACGAAAACGCGTGTTGATTCTTCCCATATTCATTCCAGCTTCCCCGTTTCTGACGAGCTTTCTTCTTGGAACCCGATGCAAGTCGAGGCACTTGAAACTGTAACAAGTGCCATTGCCGAAGTTCAATCACGTTATAGCCGCAAAAGACAGCCCCTGCGTTATCGATCCTGTTGACTCAAGGTCAACCGAAAAACCCACCCTACCTTTCCGGCACGGTGGGCCAGGGACCCAGCATATCGGTTCCGGGAAGCGGAGATCTCAGCCGCCGGCACCGGTGAGCGAGGCGCCGTAGCCCACCAGCGATGCGCGATAGGCCGCCATGTCGGCAATGGGCCGGGTGGCGACGCCGGTGTCCATCGCCGCCTGCGCCACCGCCGACGACACGTCCACGATGAGGCGTGGGTCGAAAGGCTTGGGCAGGATGTAATCCGGCCCGAAGCTCATGCCGCTGGCGCCATAGGCAGCCAGAACGCAGTCCAGCGGCTGCGCCTTGGCGAGTGCAGCGATGGCCTCGGCGCAGGCCCGCTTCATCGGCTCGTTGATCTCGGTTGCCCCGACATCGAGCGCGCCGCGAAAAATGAAGGGGAAGCACAGGACGTTGTTCACCTGATTGGGATAGTCGGAGCGGCCGGTGGCGACGATGGCGTCGCCGCGCACCGCATGCACCGCCTCCGGCCGGATTTCGGGCTCGGGATTGGCCATGGCCATGATCAGCGGGCGCGGCGCCATGGTGGCGATCATTTCGGGCGTGACCGCCCCTGCCGAGGACAGGCCGATGAAGATGTCGGCTCCCTTCAGCGCATCGGCAAGGGTGCGCGCGCCGGTATTGCAGGCATGGGCCTGCTTGTAGCGATCGGGGTTGGCGTCGCGGCCCTTGTAGATGACGCCCTTGCGGTCGCAGGCGACGATGTTGCGCTTGGCGGCGCCGAAGCCGACGAGCAGGTCGAGGCAGGCCAGGGCCGCGGCGCCGGCACCGTTGACGACGATGCGCACCTCGCCGATCGCCTTGCCCACCACCTCCAGCGCGTTGAGCACCGCCGCCATGCACACGATGGCCGTGCCGTGCTGGTCGTCATGGAAGACCGGGATCGCCATGCGCCGGCGCAGCCGCTGTTCGATCTCGAAGCATTCAGGAGCCTTGATGTCTTCCAGGTTGATGCCGCCGAAGGTCGGCTCCAGCGCCTCGACCACGTTGCAGAAGGCGTCGATCTCGGTGGGCGAAACCTCGATGTCGAACACGTCGATGCCGGCGAAGCGCTTGAACAGCGCCGCCTTGCCCTCCATCACCGGCTTGGAGGCCAGCGGCCCGATATTTCCGAGCCCCAGAACCGCCGTGCCGTTGGTGATCACCGCGACGAGGTTGCCGCGCATCGTATAGGCGTGTGCCTGACCGGGGTCAGCCGCGATCTCCTCGCAGGGAATGGCGACGCCGGGGCTGTAGGCAAGCGCCAGATCGCGCTGCGTGGTCATCGGCTTGGTCACCGATATCTGGAACTTCCCCCTCGGCAGCGCCGCGTGATAGGCGAGCGCATCCTGCCGCAACTGATCGTTCATGGACTGGCCTTTCGTGTCGAAACAGGGCGGCGGCGGGCAGGCGCGGGAAGGTCCCACGCATGGTCGCGGCAGCAAAAGCGGATTTTGGTTCGGGTACGGCCGGGCTCAGACGAGACGGTGGAGCAGCGGCCGGCCGTCCTTGAGGCGGCGGATGTTTTCGAATTCGCGCGCCCGTGCCGCAACGTCGTTCGAGGCGACACCGCCGGCAATGTGCGGGCTGAGGATGACGTTCGCCTGCGGGTGCTCGCGGGCAAGGCTGAGCAGCGGGCTATCGAGCGGCGCAGGTTCATAGACGAACCCGTCCGAGGCGACGCCGGCAAGGCGGCCGTCCAGCACCGCCTCGGCCACGTCCGCCTCCTTCAGCACCGTCGAGGCGCCGGTCGAGACGAGGAAGGCGCCGGGCTTCATCCTGTCTATGTAGGCGCGGTCGATGGACTCCCCTGCCCCCGGGCTGTGCGGCGTCAGCAGACACAGGAAATCGCTGCGGGCGCGGATGGCGTCGAGATCGGCATAGGCGATGCCCAGCTCGGCTTCCACCGCCTCGGGCAGGCGGTTCCGCTTGTAGTAGAGCACCTCGCAGCCGAACCCTTGCAGGCGGCGGGCCACGTCGGCGCCGATCTCGCCGAGGCCGACGATGCCGACCGTGGAGTCGGCCAGCGTGCGCATGCCGGTGCGCCCGGTCCAGTTATAGGCGAAATAATTCTCGTCGCATTTGCGCGGCTGAGGCCAATCGCCGGGCTGGAGCATGGCATGGGCGGCCTCGCGATAGGTCTTGGCGAGCGCCAGGACCTGCATCACCACATGCTCGGAAACCAGCGTGCTGACCAGCAGGGGAGAAAAGCACAGCGCCGCTCCCGCCCGCTCGACCGCCGCGACGTCGATGTCGTGCGTGAAGCGGCCGAGCCGCTGGACGAGGCGCAGCTTGCGGCCCGCCTCGACGATGCCGGCGTCGATGACGCCGCTGCGTTCCGTGATCAGCACCTCGGCATCCGCGATGTTGGCCAGGATGCTGTCGCGGCTCGGCGCCTCCAGCATGGTCATGTCGAGGAAATCCGGTGCCGCCTGCATGGCGATCTTCTGATGGCGCGGAGCCCGGTTCGTCAGAAACAGTGCCTTCATCTTCTTTTCCCCAAACGTGACGGGCCGGTGGCCCCATACAGGTCGGCCCGAGGCCAACCGCTCAGGCCATCGCCACCGCGTCGATCTCGATCTGGAAGCCGTGATGCAGCTTGCCGGTGGGCACGAAGACCCGGGCGGGCCGGTGTTCGCCGAAATAGCTGCGGTAGATTTCGTTGACCTTGTCCCAGTTCGACACGCTCTCGGCATAGATCGTCACCTTGACGACCTGGTCCAGCCGAGCCGGCGGCTTCCAGCACCGCCTTCAGGTTGGCGAGCACGATTTCGGTCTGGGCGGCGAGGTCGCGCACGACCATCTCGCGATCGTCGTGGCGCACACCCAGAATGCCGGAAACGAAGACCATGCCGTTGGCCTTCACCGCCTGGGAATAGTGGCCGAAGGGGTGTGGCGCGCGATCCGTTTGAATGAGTTCCATGTCGTTCTCCCGCGCGCCGCCCGTCCGTCCGTTTACCTGACGGTTGCCGCCCCGGCTTCGGCCACCTGATGGTCCTGCTGCGGCAGCACGCCGGAAATGCCGACTGCGCCCACCACCTGGCCGCCGGCCACCAGCGGCACGCCGCCCTTGACCGG
>WPCJ01047647.1_pt1 | contig 41720 bp, 30 predicted proteins | sample 5399831 | NCBI WGS metagenome assembly WPCJ01 (sample SAMN12869470, study PRJNA574797) | sludge metagenome | isolation source: wastewater treatment of pH10 | place: China:Beijing | collected 2019-05-20
TGCCGGCCGGAGCCCTCATGGCTGAGCGAGGGCGAAGCGGCGCTCGCCGAGACCGGAGTCGCCGGCGGTCGCGTCAAGGTGCTCGTCGGCGACCCTCAGCATCTGCATCCGGTCGAGGCTTTCGAACTCGTCTTCGCCTTCAACAACGAAGCCTATGTTCGCAAAGGGTTCTCGGTCTCGGCCAATCTCTTCGTCCGCCGCGACGTCTGGACCAAGGTCGGCGGCTTCCGCAATGCGGTATCGGAGGATGTCGACTGGTGCTGGCGGGCCCGGGCGGCTGGACATCCGGTCGTCTACGCGCCCCGCGCCCAGGTCGGCCATCCCGCGCGCCAGAACTGGTCGGAGCTGACGCGGAAATGGCGGCGCCTGACCTCGGAAACCTATCTGCTCAACGCCGGACGTCCCTTCGCCAAGCTGTCCTGGCTAGCCCGGACCTGGGCACTGCTGCCCTCCCCGCTCGCGCATCTGCCGAAGATCGCCCGCTCGGCCAATCTTGATCGCACCACCGATCGCGCGAAGGCCGCCGCGATCCTGGTCGCGATCCGGCTGTTCCGCTTCGTCGAAGGCCACCGCGTCATGCTCAGGAGCGGCTGACATGCACGTTGCCATCATTCTCGTCGCGTTCCGCAACCCGGACGATCTGGTCGAATGCTTTTCGGCTCTCGCCCGGCAGAGCTATCGCGACTTCTCGGTTCATGTCTGCGAAAACGGCGGGCCGGAAGCCTTTGAAAGCCTCGTCGCGGCCCTTGGCACGGCCGAGACGCTTCGCGACGGTGAGCGGACATCCCCCGAGGAGTGGACCGCCCGGCTCGCTTCGGACGATCGCCCTGTGGCAATTCACCGCGCCCGGGGGAATCTGGGCTATGCCGGCGGGATCAATCACTGCCTGGATCGGATCGACGCCTACAACGCGATCTGGATCCTCAATCCCGATACCGAAGCGGACGCCAACGCGCTCGCGGCGCTCGTCGCCCATATGCGTGAAGGCGGTCACGGCATGGTCGGCAGCCGCATCGTCAGCACCGCGACCAACCGCGTGCAGCTCTATGGCGGGCGCTGGCGCAAGCTGATGGCGCGGGGGCTCAATATCGGGCTCGGCGCCGCGCCGGACGCGGTCCCGGACATCGCCGCCATCGAACGCGAGATGGACTATATCAACGGTGCGTCCATGCTGGTCTCCCGCGCTTTCCTGGAAAAGGTCGGCCGCATGCGGGACGATTATTTCCTCTATTGCGAAGAGGTCGACTGGTGCCTCAGGCGCGGGAAGCTCAAGCTCGGCTACGCACATGATTCACTCGTCCTGCATGCGCATGGCTCGACCATCGGCTCCAATCGCAACAGGGCGCGGCGCTCGCGCCTGTCGGTCTATCTCGACGAACGCAATCGCCTATTGCTGACCCGCCGCATCTACCCGGCCGCCTATCCGCTGGTCGTCCTCGTCACGCTTTGCCTGACGCTTCAGTATCTGCGACACGGCGCGGTCACGAATTTCCGTCATGCGCTGAGTGGATGGTTCGCGGCGTTGCGCGGCGAAACGGGCGTTCCGTCCTGGTTGGAGAAGACATGACCGACACTCTCTCCGCTCCCCGGGATATGACGGCGCCTTCGACATCCCAGCGCGGCAAGCCGCCGCTGCGGATCGCGCTGCTATGGCACTCGCTCCAGTCCGACAATATGGGGGTTGGTGCGCTGACCATCGCTCAGATGCGCATCGTCGGCGACATCGCGCACGAAATCGGTCGCGACGTGCATTTCGACGTCGTCGGCTTCGGCGGCGGCTCGCATTACCCTCCGGCCGACGTCGCCTGCAGCGAAACCCTTCTCCAGGGCAGCCGCAATCTTCTGCCGGGCTCGCCGCTTTGGAACGCGATCAAGCGCGCCGATCTCGTCCTCGACATCGGCGCTGGCGACAGCTTCACCGATATCTACGGCACCAAGCGCTTCCTCTGGATCTGGGTGCCGAAGGTGATGGCGCTCCTGCAGCGCAAGCCGCTGGTGCTCGCCCCGCAGACCATCGGCCCCTTCAAGGGCAGTCTCACCGCCCGCGCCGCCGCTTTCGTGATGCGGCGCTCCCGCAAGGTCTTCGCCCGCGACAGCCAGTCGAAGGCGGTGCTCGACAAGGAGCGGCTCGGTGACCGCGCGGCCGAGACGGTCGACGTGGCGTTCCGCCTGCCATTCGACCGTCGGACCCGGACGCCCGACGGACGCATCCGTTTCGGCTTCAACGTCTCGGGCCTGCTTTATGCAGGCGGCTATACGGGCAAGAACCAGTTCGGCATCAAGGGTGACTACAAGGCATTGGTCGACACCGCGATTCAGCGCCTGCAGCAACGGGGGGATATCGATATCGTGCTCGTGCCCCACGTCATCTCAACCGACCAGCCCAACGAGGATGATGCCATGGTGTCGGCGGGCATCGCCGAGAAATTCCCCGGCGTGACCGTCGCCCCGCGCTTCGGCTCCCCGAGCGAGGCAAAGAGCTTCATCTCCGGGCTCGACATTCTGGCCGGCTCGCGCATGCACGCGACCATCGCCGCCTGTTCGGCCGGTGTGGCGGTGGTTCCGCTGGCCTATAGCCGCAAGTTCAGCGGCGTGTTCCGGGCGGTGGAGTACCCGCTGGTCGGCGATTGCACGACCCAGACGGAGGGTGAACTCGTCGAATTGATTCTCGGTGCCGTCGACCGGATCGATGAATTACGGACGGCCGCAATCCGCGCCAACGAGATCGCGCAAGCGAAGCTCGAGGTCTATTCGGACCTTCTCGGCGACGTCTTGCGTCCCATGGGTTAGGCGCCTTGGATCAGGTCCAGCATAACGACCGGGCGCTTGTGCCGATCAAGGACGTCATTCCGCCGGCTCGGGCCGGTGCCCCCCGGTTGCAACGCATTCTCGATGGCGAGTTGTGCTCCGGTTGCGGCCTGTGCGCCTCTCTCCTCGGACCGTCGCGCGCGCGCATAGAATATAACGAGGACGGCTTCCAGCGCCCCGTCCTCACGGGGCCGGCGACCGAGGAGGAAGACGAGTTGATCGCGCAGGTCTGTCCCGGCAACCGGCTGGAGCAGATCGACGCCGCTCGCCCGACCTATGGCGTATGGGGTCCGATCGTCTCGCTCCATACCGGCTTCGCCACGGACGAGACCTTGCGGTTCCGTGCCTCGTCCGGCGGTGCCCTGTCGGCGATAGTCGATTATCTCGTCGGCAGCGGAGCGGCGGATTACGCCCTGCATATCGGCGCCGACGACCAGGTTCCGTGGCTCAACCGCCTCGGCGAAAGCCACGATCACCAGGCCATCCTCGACCGGGCCGGCTCGCGGTATGCGCCGTCCGCCCCCCTCGCCAACCTGATCCAGCGGCTGGACGAGCCTGGACGGTTCGTCGTGGTCGGCAAGCCCTGCGATATCGCGGGGCTGCGACAATATGCCCGGATCGACCCGCGCGTCGATCAGAAGGTCGTGGCGATGCTCGCCTTCATGTGCGGCGGCGTGCCCAGCCGCCGCGGCATCGAGCTACTGCTGCGCAAGCTGGGCGCGCGCGCCCAAGAAGTGATCGCCTTCCGGTACCGAGGCAATGGCTGGCCGGGACGCGTCGTCGCGCAGGAACGCGACGGGACGGTCACGTCGCTGAGCTACGAGGAGAGCTGGGGCAGCGTGCTCAGCAGCCATGTCCAGCATCGTTGCAAGATCTGTCCGGATGGGGATGGACAGTTCGCCGATATTGTCTGCGCCGACGCCTGGTATGGCGACGCCCGCGGCTACCCGGTCTTCGAGGAACAGGACGGCCGCAGCCTGGTGATGGCGCGGACGCGTAAAGGGGCCGATCTCGTCACGGCCGCAGCCACAGCGCAGAAACTGGCGCTCGCGCCACTTGCCATCGGCAAGCTCGACGTGATGCAACCCTACCAGGCAAAGCGGACACGCGTGATCGTGGCCCGCCTTGCCGGCCTGAAGCTGATGGGACAGCCCATCCCGACCTTCAAAGGCTTCCACCTGCTTCGTGCCGCCAGGCAGGCTGGGCTGCTGCTCAATCTGCGTAACAGCCTTGGCATCATGCGGCGCAGCATTCAAAAGCGTTGGCGCAAGCGCAGGACGGCCTGAGAGCCGATTTCTGGCCCGCCAAGGCACATAATGGCGGCGCTGTCTTTCCCACCTTTGGGGATGAGGGGGTGGCAGCGAGTATGGCGCCGCCGATCAGATAGACACCCAGCACTAGGCAACCGTTGTCGCGGGAGACCTGCAGCTTGCCCCGGCAACAAAAAAGACGCCCGAAGGCGCCTTCTCTGTTCTGAGAGACGATAGATCAGGCGACGCCGAAATAGGCGTCGGCGAGACCCGTCATCGCGATCTGCTGAACGTGGCCCGAGCCATCGTCAACGGTCATGATCAGTACGCTCGTCGCGCCTTTGCGATCGAAGGTCACGTGACCGCCGGAATTGGCGGCAAGCGCATGAAGATCGGCAACCGAATCGATGATGACGCCAGCGCCGCCGTCCACGACCTGAAGGGACGCGTTACCGCCGTTCGCGAACGTGCCGGCAGCGAAATGCGCGAGCGAAACCTTGTCGCCTTCGCCGAAGTTCAGATCGTAGATGGCGTCATAGTCCTTTGGGCCTTCGATCTGCGAGCCGTGGAACAAGAACACATCCGCGCCCTTGCCGCCCCACAGCTTGTCATCGCCACCGCCGCCAACGATGTAATCGTCGCCACCGCCGCCACGCAGGATGTCGTCTCCAGCGCGACCATCCATATAGGTGCCGACCTTGCTGTCCGCCCTGATGTCGTCGGCGCCAGCGCCGCCCAACACACTGCTATCGTAATTTGCCATGAAACACCTCTCCTCGTCGATTTGTTACGGCGCCACTCAGGCAACGCCACCGCTCCATCAGCTTTCCAGCTCCCCCTATTTACAAGCTATCTTAAGAGTCCCTTTACCTCAACATATTTTGTGAAGCCGAATTGCCTCTAGGGAATTTTTCAAGCAAAACTACCCCGCCCTTACGAGAGCGGATCGTATTAACCACTTTAATTAAGGATAGCAGACGCCTGCTGGTGCGAGACAGGCTCGCCGAAGGCCGCTCGCAAAATCCAGGCAAAAGAGCGAGAATCGGCAGCCGCATCCCCGATACAGGCAGAAGCAAGGCAAGGGAAGCCCGTTTTTTGGATAGATTTTGCGACCCCCTCGGAAAGCAGCGCCGTCACGATGCTGAAGCCGCAACTGTCGGCCCGACGATGCCGATCGCGGCTGCTTTTTGCCTCTGCTTTACCCCACGGCAAGATCGCAAGCGAACGAGCGTAAAAAGGTCATCCTATCCTGACTCCGCGAGAATTATTCGCGAGGTCCCATCGAACCAGATCCCCCAGAGAATTTACAATTTACCGGAATTTTGGTAGATAGCTTAACCCTCAATAAAAAATGCCTTACAGGCACAATAATTGAAAGATGAATGTTTTTATCAAATAAGCTCCCTCCAAATCACTGAGATATGGGCTCATGCCAGAAGTAAATGCCTTCCTCGCAGTTCCTTATAGCGGCAGAGGGATTGGGTATACATGTAAGAAACTTCTCGAAGGCATCATGGGGGACGATTTCGAGGTCTGCCTAAACGCACCTTATCTGAATGCGAACCTCGCGACAGGCATGCGCCACAACACGCTGGCGCCCATACTGCTCTCCAAGCTTCTTTATCGCTTCGCCCGACCTCAAACCCGACGGCTAGTCGAAAAGATCCATCTCTCGGCGCTGAAAAAATCGGCTTCCCGCCAGACGATCTCCTATATTTGGAGCGAGACCAGTCCTGACTTCGACCTGGAGCTCCGCAGTCTCAAATCGATCATCGTAAGAGAGAAATTCAATTGCAGCAAAGCCGCCGCCAAACGCATTCTTGACGATGCCTATGCGAGATTGGGCCTAGATCCGCAGCATGGCATCACTGATGACGCCATTCGCCTCGAGAAGGCACGCCTAGAACGGGCAGACGCGATATTCTGCCCCGCCGCGGGGGTAGATGCCTCGCTCGAGGAGATCGGCATTCCGAAGCACCGGCGACTGCGCGGCAGTTACGGCTTTGATCTTAGCCGGGTGACGACCCCTGCCCCACCGAGCCTCGATCCGATCGACGGCACGACATACCTGTTCATGGGTACGATTTGTGTTCGCAAGGGCGCTCACCTCATGCTTCGCGCCTGGGCGAAAAGCGGCGTAAATGGCAGGCTCGTCCTGGCGGGCGCGCTCGAGCCCGCCATTGCAAATACCTGCCGGGTGGAACTCGCTCGCCCTGATGTGGTTCGTCTCGCTTTCACGCCGAACGTCGCGGCTCTCTATAAATCCGCTGATGTTTTCGTCTTCCCTACCCTGGAGGAGGGCGACCCGCTGGTCATTTATGAAGCCGCCGCCAACGGCTTGGCCGCGATTGTTTCACCCATGGGAGCCGGCAATGTCGTTCGGCACGGCGTCGAGGGCTATGTCCTTGATCCTTATGCCGAGGATGATTGGATCGAGGCCATGCGATCGCTGGACAAGGACGCCGACCAACGCAGGCGCCTCTCGGATGCGATCCGTACGAAAGCCGCCGAATTCGAGTGGCCGAGAGTCGGATTGCAGCGGCGTGCCTCGCTGCGGACCTTGCTCTGAGATGCCGCCGCGGGACACTGCGATGCGCGTCGAAGCCGAGAGAACGATGCAGCCTTGCGTCGCAGCCGACAACTTCGTCTCGCGACCAAGGCGTCCCGAGAGCCGGCGCCCGCAATTGGCAGAAAATTGAAGCTTCTCCCGCACGCTGCATAGCGGAGCTGGATTCGCTGGCCGACCGCATGTCGTTTGCCGAGATACAATGAGCTGACCGTCCGAATGAGCACCGAAAAGACCATAGGCCCGGCTGGCGGCCGCAAGACCGCCAATTCGGTACTCTTGACTGGTGGCGCTCAGGCGTGGCGGATGATCATCAGCATCGTCTCGACGGTCATCCTGGCCCGCCTGCTGCAACCATCCGATTTCGGTCTGATCGCGACGGCGGCGCCAATCCTGAACTTTGCCATGGTATTGCAAGGACTTGGCTTTAACCAGGCGATCATCCAGCGCAAGGAGATCGACGAGGGACATATGAGCACCCTCTTCTGGCTGTCCCTCGCGATCAGCGCGACCCTGGCAGGCATCATCATGGTCGGCGCGCCTTCGTTTGCCGCGTTCTTTGCACAGCCCCAGCTCGAATCGCTGCTGATCGGAACCGCAGGGTTGCTGGTCGTCGCAGCCCTCGGCGCTCAGCCTTACGCGCTTCTCACCCGGCAATTGCGGTTCAAAGCCATCGCGATGATCGACGTGGCCGGTGCGACCCTCGGCCTCATCCTCACCGTTGCGGTGGCTTACGTCACACGCAGCTATTGGGCCCTCTATCTTCCGACGGCGGCGACGCTGTTGATCAATCTCGTCGGGGCATCGGCCTTGGCGAATTGGCGTGTCGGCCGTCCCCGTTTGGACAGACATGTGCGTTCGATGATCGGCTTCGGCGCCAGCGTCTCGACATTCAACCTGCTCAGCTTCCTGTCGAGGAATGTTGACAAGCTGCTGATCGCCAAGGTCTATGGCGCCGACCAGCTCGGCCTTTACGATCGCGCGAACAGATTGATGACGGCCCCGCTGACGCAGGCCAGCACGCCTATCACGCGCGTGCTGACCCCCACCCTGTCGCGTTTGCAGGATCAGCCGGAGCGCTATCGGCGTTCCTACCTGGATGCGGCAAGCTGCCTCATGATCCTGCTGCACCCGCCCCTGCTGACGGCCGTGGTCTTTTCGGAAGCCGCCATCACCTTTCTTCTCGGTGCGCGCTGGGTGGGGACGGCACCCATTTTCATGTGGCTGGGGCTCCTGGGCCTGCAGCAATTCGTCACCGGCACGTTGGAATGGCTTTTCATCAGCCAGCAGCGCTCGCAGGACTTTGCATTCCTCGGCGCCTTCAACTCGATCGTCGCGGTCATTTCGTTTCTCGTCGGCTTGCCCTGGGGGCCGCTCGGCGTCGCGATGTCCTATGCGATCGCCGACACACTGATCAAGGCGCCCGTCATGTGGTATTTGGCCGGTCGCCGGGGGCCGGTATCGCGGACCGTTCTGCTGCACGCGCTGAAGCCTCACCTGATCGCGTTGGCCATCGTGGCCATCGCCCTTCTGGTCGTGAAGGTCGAAATCCCGCTCCCGGGCTTCTTCGCGCTCGCCGCGCTCACCCTCTTTGCCTGGGTGCTCAACACGGCAGTGCTTTGGCTCTTTCCGGAAAAGCGGAATCTCCTCAAGCGTCTCTGTGGACTGATAACGGAGTGGTTCGCTCGGTCGGGGCCACGCGCACGCAGGGGCTGAGCCCTCTCCGCTTCACAAGGTGGGGCCTTCGTGCCATTCGACGGGAGAACGGAGAGGCAGATGATATCACTCCACAAATTCATGGGCTTGCGCGACCTCGTGATGCGCATCAAATGGTGGTACAGCGTCAAGCTCTGGGGGATGGATATCGATCCCACCGCGAAGTTTTCGCTGAGCGTGAAATTCGACAAGACCTTCCCCAAAGGCATTCATATTGGGAAAGAAACCTACATCGCGTTTGACGTCGCGATTCTCTCCCACGACATGACGAGAGGCCTCTACGCCCATACCCGCATCGGCGACGGCTGCTTCGTCGGTGCGCGCAGCATCATCTTGCCCGGCGTGACGATCGGAAATGGCTGCATCATCGGTTCGGGTAGCGTCGTCACGAAAGACATTCCGCCGCACAGCGTCGCGGCCGGCAATCCAGCACAGATCATGCGTTCAGATGTCGCACTCCACAGCTACGGCCGCTTTCCGAATGCGCTGGAAAATGCACGCGCGGCGGCGGCGAGAGGGGATCTGGGTCGAAAGCACCAGGCCCGGTACAAGCGGTAACAGGTAGCCTCCGCAATCCGGCGATCCGCCTCATCTGCGGCCACCCCAGAATCGCCGCGATCTGTCCGCAATAAATCCCCGACGCTGGAAAGTGGCGTTGAGTCATATTCTAGTTTTGTGAACCTCGTTGCAGCTGTGCCCGGCCGATTGACGCAAGGACCTGCTGTGCAAACGCTATCGACTTCATTTGAGTGAATTTTGGAATGATCAGAAGATCCCTTCTCGCCGTGCTGATCGGCTCGCTGACGTGCATCGCGCCGGCCCTCGGCCAGGCTCGACTGGACCGGACCGTCTCCAACGCCGCGGAGGTGAACGCGGCCGCGCGCGAGGCGACGAATGGCGGAATCATTCGTCTGGCGGCCGGATATTACGACACCCTCGATCTGAGCCGATTGCATCCTTCAGCACCGCTGCAGATTGTCGCCGCCAATGTCGCAGAGCCGCCGCGGTTCAACCGCCTGGCGGTCAATGACAGCGAGAACCTGGTTTTCGAGCATCTGCTCTTTACGCCACGGCCGAGCCTCCTCGGGGCCTTCGGTTTCGTCGCAGAAATCAAACGTTCGTCGAGGATCTCCTTGCGCTACCTGACATTTCAAGGATCGGAGGACGCACAGGCTGCACGCGCACGCGGCATTAGCGTCACCGACAGCTCCCAGGTTAACCTGACAGACAGCACCCTGACCGATCTCGATCGCGCCGGCGTCTTTTCGCGATCACAGGACGTGACAGTTGAACACAACCACGTCAAAGCCATGACTGTCGACGGGTTCAACTTCGCCGAAGTCGAGAACATCCAGATCATCGGCAATCATTTTGAATCTTTCCGTACAGGAAAAGAACACCCCGACTTCATTCAGTTCTGGACTAACAAGACGACCAAGCCCTCGCGCAATATCCTGATCGCGGAAAACCTGCTCGCCCGCGGCGACGGCAATATCGTTCAGGGCATACTTATGGGCAACGAATTCAAGATTCGCTACGAAAAGGTGACGATCCGAGATAACGTGGTTTTCCAGGAGTCACCCCACGGCATTTCACTTTACATGGCCGATAACGTTGTCGTTGAGAATAACGTGGTGCTAGCTGTTCCGACGTCCAAGTACAAGGTCGCTCTTCGCCTTGTGGACAGCACCGGCGTTGTTAGGAGCAACGTCTCCACAGCGTTGGACCTGAGAACGTTCACCGGTATTCAGCAAGCAAATGGAACCGTGCCATTATCGGACACCAGACGACTCGCCGAAGCGGAAATGGCGATGGAGGCCGCCTTGAAGGACAAGAACGGCGGCCCGTTCACTCTGGCCGGAAAGCCTGTTTCTGCCGCATTGCGTCGTGTTGGGCCGCGATGAGAGTTCCGGTCCGGGGGATGTCTCTGCTTTTCAAAGCGAATTTGTGATACGAGAACAGACAGGCAGGCTTTGGCCCGCATTATGCTTCGCTTCTGTCAGAAAGACGTGCGAGGCGTCATTATGAACCACTTCGCCTTAGCACCCAAAGGAGGCATGAAATGAGCATTTTGCAGGTGCTGGCAATCCTTTGGGCCAGACGTTGGGTAATCTTGGTGGTGACGCTTGGAGCGCTCGCCTCGGCCGCTGTCGTCGTACGACTGTTGCCGGAGCGCTATGAAGCCACAGCACAAATGTTGCTCAACGTCTCGGATGCGGACATCGTAACCAATCTTCAGATGCCGTCCGGCCTAATGCGGGACGCCGTTCATACCCATATCGAAACGCTGCGTTCGCCGGGCGATGCTATGAAAGCGGCGCAGGTGCTAGGCTGGGACAAGAAGCCCGAGTATATCGAAGCATTCAAGCAGGGCACCGGCGGCAACGGTGATATCCTGAGCTGGCTCGGTAATGTTCTTCTCAGCGCCACCTCGGTTTACCGCGTCGGCGCAAGCGAGATCGTGGCGGTCAAGGCTGTTGCCAAGGACCCGCAGACAGCTGCAGACATCGCCAATGCATTTGTAACCGCGCACCGGGTCAAGGACATTGAGATGCGTGTCGACCCGGCGCAACAAACTTTGCGCTGGTATGAAGAACAGCTTGCGACCTTGCAGCAGAATCTGGCCAAGGCTCAAGCCAATCGTATCGCGCAGCGGCGCGCCGCCGATGCGAAGCTGGCCAGCCAGCGCGTAATCGGGGGCGACACCGATATCGCCAAGGACTACGCCCACGCGCGCCTGGAATTGACACAGGCGCAGGTTGTTCTCGAACAGGCTAAGAACCAGGAAGCCACGGCGGCGAATTCGCCGGAAGTGAGCCAGTTGCAGAGGCGCCTGCGCGAACTCGATCAGCAGATCGGGCAGGACAGCGCGACGCTCGGGCCTCAGCACCGCCGCGTCAAGCAGTTGATCGCCAGCCGTGCTGCGCTGGCGAGCGAAGTCTCGGCCTCGAGCGCGCAGGCTTTGAGCAAGGCGACAACGGGCGCCCGGGAGCGCGTCATGCTAGCGGAACGCAAGCTCGCCGAATTGACAAAGGCCTATGATGCAGCGCTCGACCAGAACGATGGCCGCGCAGGCTTGAATGCCGCGGACCAGGAGGTCGATGCCATTCAGGCCCAGATCAGGGCGCTGCTCGACCGACGCGAAAAGACGCGGCTCGGCACCGCCGTTGACAATACTCCCATCGCGGAGCTGTCGCGCGCGGTACCGGCGGGTTCACCGTCTTTCCCGAAGCCTGCTCTGACCCTCGGCCTCGCCGGCGGCATGGGCCTTATTTTTGCAATGGTCCTCGCCCTTCTATTGGAAATGTTCGACCGGCGGATTCGCAACGGCCGGGATGTCGAGGCTTATGTCGAAGCGCCGTTGCTTATAACGATTCCGAAGACGCGCTTCGGCGCTCGTTCGCTGAAGAGCGCCACCGTCCTGCCCAGCCGGCCGTTGCCCATGGAGCGGCTGTCGGAACCCGGACGGGCCTGACGACAAGGAACTTCGACGACGCTGGGCGCACGAACCATGAGCATGACGAGCGGGACTGAATCCGCCTTGGCCCGGCCGGCACGCCTGCTGTTGTGTGCGCTGCTGTCACTTCTCGTCGGTGTCAGCTTCGGCGCGCTGATCGCGATCTTGCCAAGCACGATGCTGGTCGTGCCGGTCGGCATCGTGATGGCGCTCGTTGTCCTGGTTTTCTGGGCGATGCCGCAGCCGCGCAGTATCGGAACCAAAGCAGCCTGGGTCGCACTGGCTATCTCGCTCGTCTCATTCGTTCTGTGGCCCAGCTACGTCTCGATCCAGATTCCGGGCTTTCCTTGGATGAGCCTGACGCGCCTATGTCTGCTGGCAACATTGCTGATCTGGCTCTACTGCATCCTAAACTCCGATGAGCTGCGCACCAACGTTGCCGACGCTTACAGGGGCGAGAAGTTAATTTTCATATTTCTCGGACTCTATATGCTCTCACTTGTTTGCAGTCTCGCATTCTCGCGAGATATCGCCGATTCGCTGAATAAATTTTCCCTATATCAAATCTACTATACCTTTTCTTTCTTCGCGTTCGCTAGCCTCGTGACCACACCAAAGCGTGCCTCGGTCGTTGCGGCGATCCTCGTCGCGGCCGCAGGCTTGGAAGTGCTCATCGCGGGGCACGAATGGTACCGGCAACGGGTCGTGTTCTTGGACTTCCTCCCTCCCGGCTTCGGCGCCGACTCCGATTATCTTCAGCGTGTTCTGGCTTCGAAATTTCGCAACGGAAAATACCGCTCCCAGGGCACTTTCACCGTCAATCTAACTTATGCCGAGTTCCTGGCGCTTGCCTTGCCGTTCGCCATCTACTTTGCCGTCGAAGCGAAGAAGCAGGCTGGACGGTTCTTCGGCATGGTCATAAGCGCGATGATCATTCCGGGCATCGTCATCGCCGATTCCCGATCCGGTCTGATAGGCGCAGCGATCGGCGTGATCGGCTCGGTCGGGCTTCATGCGGCACGGCGGTGGCGAAAGGACAAGGCCAGCCTTCTCGGTCCGGTCCTCGCCATCATGTTCCCGATCGTAACGACGGCCTTCGTCGTAGCCGTGATGTCGAGTCGAACCTTGGGCATCATGATCCTGGGCGATGGCGCACAAGCTGCCAGCACCGCCGCACGCGGCACGCAATGGGCAATGGGCTTGCCGAAAATCGCCGTCAGTCCGCTTTTTGGCTACGGTGTCGGCCAGCAAGGCGTCACTCTCGGTTTCGTCAGCCCGTCGGGCGTGCTGACGATCGACACATGGGTTCTGTCATCACTGCTTGAGAGCGGAATCATCGGGTTTGCCTGCTTTTGCGGCATGCTATTCGCTGCGGTGGGAAGAGGCATCTGGCTCTACACGGAAGGCCGGGCGCCCTCGAGCTCCCTCGGCGGAGCAATCGCCGTGTCGTTGCTCGCCTTTGCGGTGATCAAGACCGTCCTCTCGCAAATCGACAATCACACGCTGATCTACATGTTCTGTGCCTGGGTCGCCTGCCTGAGTGCGATCGAGAGCCGATACAGAAGAAGCACCGAAGCCAAGGGGTCTGCATAAAGAAGGCGAGGCTCGATTATTAACTAGTCGAACGCATCGGCATCGGGAGCTTTTGGGTTTTTTGGTATGATGACGTAGGACAAGATGCGTTCCGCGTCGGAATGAAGTTTGAACAGATCAGCGCTTCATCCGAACCGATGAGGGCGCGAGCAAGCGATCAGGGGTTTTCTGTGGCGGGCACTCATCGTATTCTGGCGCGTCTCCCATCCAGCCAAGGTCATGGTGAAAGCGTTGATGTCGTGCAGCCGCAGGGTTGGCCGATGCTCCATGCGCCCGAGCTCGTGGTTCTGAACGCCCCTGAGTCGCCCGCAGCGGAGGCCATCCGCAGCCTGTATAGCCAGTTGAGTCAGAAGGCGCTGCCGAACGGCCGAAAGACGTTTGCCGTTCTTGCCGATGCGCCCGGACGCGGCGCGACTTTCGTGGCTGCGAACCTTGCCCTGTCCTTTGCACAAAGCGGCTACCGGACGGCTCTGATCGACGCCAATCTGTCGAAGCCCCGCCTCGCCTCCCACTTCGAGCTCGATCCGCACATCCACGGTCTGAGCGACTGGCTTGTCAATCTCGACGTGCGGCGCCGTCAGCGCTATGGCGCAACGCCTTATCAGAATCTGAGCCTGCTGCCTGCCGGAACGAACGGTGGAGCAGAACTGCTGCTCAACCGAGCCATGCTCATGATCATGGCGGAGCTCGCCAGGCTTTTCGACGTCGTCATCTATGATGCTCCGGACGCCAGCCAGGCTTCGGTCGCGATGGCGCTGGCGGGTAAGGCGGACCAAACCATCCTGGTCGGACGGCAGCACGAGAGCAAGGCAGTCACGCTGAGCAAGCTCGAGAAGCAAGTGATCGAATGCGGTGGCGCCGTCGCCGGCGTGGTTCTGTCGAAGTTCTGAAGCCTGCGGAACGGCTTTTGCCGCGCGGGCAAGGCACTTCGTCCAAGGACCATTTCTCCCGCGTGCCGTTCTAGCACGGGATGCGCAGGCAACGTCGAGATTTGGCAGGCGGGGAACGCCAGCACATTCCCGGCTGGCATATTTCGGGGGTGTCGCCGGCGCCCGGCGCCCTTCAGTATGAAATCACGAAGACGGGCCCCAGACACCGGGCGCCAATCCCAATCGTCGTTTGACGATCTCGATCAATCGGTAGCGAACATAAGGGCTACGGCCGAAGACAGCGAAGGCCTGCAGGGGCGCGCGCCTATTGAGCAGCGATCGAAAGCGATACCAATCATCGATACTGAGCAGTTCGGCGATTTTCTGAGCGAACGCCTGCTGCTCGGCGTCGGTCAGCCGGGCGCGATGCGACGCCAGCAGCGCTTCGAGCTTATGTGCCACAGGGTGGCTGTCGGCACGCGTCTTAGAATGCTGCGAGACAGTCTTGCTGCGCAAGCCGATCCAGGTCGTATAGATATAATCGGCGGTATTGGTCAGGCCGAAGCGAGCCCGCCTGCAGAGGGCTTCGCAATAAAGAACATAATCCTCGGAAAAGCGTAGATTCTCGTCATATCCCAGATTGTTGTCCAACAGGAATGCCCGGCGCATCATCGGCTTCAACAAGCCTGCATTGACGAATTCGCCCGCGAGCCGCCCTCCGAGCAAGGAGCGGAGGTCAAGCACTGAACTCCTGAAGGGCTTGAACAGCGTGCCGGTTTCAGTGCCGGCCTGATCGTCATAGGCGGCGATATTGTCGGCGACGAAATCAAGGTCACCGGCACGGGCACATAACCTCGCCAACCTCTCGGGTCGCCAAGCGTCATCGGCATCCAGAATGGCGATCCACTCGCCCTGCGCTTCGCCGATGGCCCGATTTCTGGCGGCGGACGGGCCGCTATTGACCGCTTGCGCGAGGCATCTGATCCGCTGCTCGCCGGAATAACGCGTGGCGACGTGCTCGAACGAGCCGTCGGCCGAGGCATCGTCGACGACGATCAGTTCCCAATCCCGTTCGGTTTGGGCGACGACGCTGTCGATTGCTCGATCGACCGTGCCGATGGCGTTGAACATCGGCATGATGATGGAGACGCGTGGCATGGGTGAGCCTCCGTATCTGAACTGAACGAGCGGATCAGCTTTCGCTCACCTCATCCAAGATACAGCCGCCATGGCAAGCGCACCGCGCAAAACGTCTGAGCTCGAAAGCCGCAGCTCGTCGGACGGACAACAACAGGTCTGCCGATCAAGCCCGACCGGCAGAGCTTTCAAGCCACGACCGCCGCTACGGCACCACCGAAACGCCACTGGACGTGTTCTGCAGCAATTGGCGGATAGTGAAGATATCGCGAGCCTGCGAGGTCGGGCCACGCAGCATGTCGAAGAACTTCTTGAATTCGACCGACATCGCATTGGCGATGAAGACGACGTCCCCGTTGAGGATCTCGAAGTCCTTGGCGATGAAATAGCCCTGCGGCGTCGACAGATTGACGCGGTAGAGCACCGGTACACGGTCCCCGCTGTCGGCGAAATTCGTCATGTCGGCGCCCATTCGAGCGACCACGGCGCGGGGTTCGAAGCGGTAGATAAACACTGCACCCGCATCGCTGCGATCGTCGAGCAGGCCCGCGGCCTTGCCGATGGCGTCCGAGAGCGTGATGGTCGGGCGGTCGAAGTCGACCCGAGAATTTTGTGCCGCAGCGCCCACGATCACGAAGGACCGCGGTTCCCTGACCAGCATGATGGTGTCGCTGGGGGCCAGATAGATGTTTTCGGACGGCCGGGCGAGAAGCTTCGAAAGGCTTACGCCGACCCGCGAATTCCTGCGCTGGAGATAGACCGCCGTCTCATAGGGCTGGGATTTCGGCCCACCCGCACGCGCAATGGCATCCAGAATACGCGAACCGCTCTGGGCGAGCGGATAGACGCCTGCCGAATTGACATCCCCCAGGACGCTGACCTGGGAGGAGCGCTGTTCCTGAACGGAAACGATGACCTGCGGTTCGATGGCGCGCGACTTTAATCGGTCGACGATCGTATCCTGAATTTCGCGGATGGTCAGGCCGGCGACGGGCACCTGCCCGGCATATGGAACGGTGATGTTGCCGTTCTGGTCCACGGTCTGGATCGGCAGCGTGGTCTGGTTGGAACCGCCGCCCTTGACGCTCCCTCCGGGGTCGATCGACGAGAACAGCCCCCCCGTTCCGGATTCGTAGATCGTGACCGAGATCACGTCGCCGCGCTGTGGCCGAACGCCACCGGAATTTTGATAACGCATGAGCGACCCGAAGCTGTTTCCGCCGTCATGCGGAATCAGCTTGATGGTGGTCGGATCCACATCCACGAGCACGTAAGGTAAGGCCGAAGTTTCAGAGCGCGAACCCACCGTCGTGCTTGCGCGCGTGGCAAGACTGATCGGCTCCGGACCGGCGCGCGGAATAACCGCAGTGCTTTCGCATCCGGCCAGCGCCAGCATCATCAAGCCGACGGGCCCGTGCTGCGTGAAGCTTCGCGTCGATATCTTCGGCACAGCGCCCATCCCCTATATCGCCTATACTCTCTAAATCTCCCGCGCCTCAGTGCAAAGCGCGTTCCGCACTTAAACGGGAGTCTGTGGCGGAAGCGCAACAGGCGGCGGAACGAGACCAAGCGGAAAACGAAGAGCCTCCACGCATGCAGGCCGAACTTAAAACGCACCTGTTGAGAAAGCGTTAACCATAGCGCGAGGCCTGCCGTTCCGCGCGAGAGTCGTCTGGCGCCAAGCCGACGCAAATACGATTAAAATTCAAATAATTTATTGCCGAGATTACATAATCACGTCTTGGATCGGCCTTAAATCGTGCTTGCTACAAATGATCTCAAGCTTCGAAAAGCCCTCGAGATCTTAAAAGGAATCATATGACCGTCTCCAAAGCTTACACCGACACCGTCGTTGTCCATAACGCCACCGAACTGAAAGCGGTAATCGCAAACTACACTGGCAACACGACGATAGTAATGGCAGCCGGTGACTACGGCAGCGTCGCCATCGCCAACAAAAACACCGGTTCACTGACGCTCGTTTCTGCAGACACGGCTCACCCGGCAACTGTCGCGCTGTCGATCAGCAACTCGCAGAACATCAAGCTCGACGGCATCACGTTCGAACCGTCGGGAGCGAAATGGGCAAATGCGCTGTCGATTACGGGCTCGAGCAACATTACCATCACCCACAGTAATTTCGAGGGCGTCGATCCGACCTATGCGGATCTGGCTCGCGGTCTCTTTGTGGACAAGTCGAGCAATATTGCGATCAGCGACAACCATTTTTCGGATCTGACCCGCGGCGCGGTCATTACGAACAGCCATGACGTGACAGTCCTGAACAACCAAGTCACGGACATGCGGTCCGAAGGTTTCAACTTCGCTGCGGTCAGCAATGTCGAAATCGCAGGCAATACCGGCACCAACTTTCACGCGCAGACCGGAGACCACCCCGATTTCATCCAGTTCTGGACCGCCGGCGTCACGACCCCGAGCTCCAACATCTATATTCACGACAACACCCTGACCGTCGGTAATGGCACCGGTTCGCAGGGCATTCTGCTGGGGAATGAAAGCCACCTCACCTACAGCAACGTCATCATCACCAACAACCATCTGGAGACGCGTTTCCCACTTGGTATCGCCGTCTATGAGGCCAATGGCGTCATCGTCGACGGCAATACGGCTCTCGCGGCCGATGGAAGCACCTACAAGACCCAGATCCGCATCGCCTCCAGCACGAATGTCGAAATGTCCAACAATTCCGCGAATGCGATCTCGACGCCTTCCAGCACGGGTGTGACGGATTCGAACAATCATCTCGTGGAAAGCTCGGTCAGCACCCCCGTCAAATTGCCGAGCGGCTCGACCGATATTGGCACAATCGGCATGACCGAGATCGCCGGGACGGCAGACAATGACACACTGGCCGGCAAGAAGGCGGATGCCTCGCTTCACGGCTACAACGGCGACGACATTCTCCGCGGTGGCAGCGGCAACGATCTCATCGTCGGCGGCAAGGGCAACGATCAGATGACCGGCGGCGCCGGCGCCGACACGTTCCATTTCGACCGCAGCGACCTCGTCGTCGGCACGAAAGCGACCGACAAGATCTACGACCTCGACTTCTCGCAGGGCGACAAGCTGGAATTCCAGGGCTTCACTGATGCCCATTCCTGGAGCGGAACGACGGTCACGGCCGGCAGCTTCACGGCGCTCCACGATCTGGTGTCTTCGTCGACCGGGCATCTCACGGCGACCCAGAAGGGCACGACCGACGTGCTGATCCTGACGCTGCGCGCGGACGACGGCAGCGTCAACGAGATCCATATCTCCAATGCCTGGCAAGCCTATCACGCGACCGACTTGCACGCGTGATCCCGGCGCAACGAGGCGGGCGCCCTCAAGGTGTCCGCCTGTTCGTTTGCGCAAGCGCCTGATCGAGCGCTGCATAAGCGGCCTCGCTCAGATGCACACCGTCCCACTGATAGAAGCGGCAAGGCAAGGGCCAAGGCAGCGCGCAGGCAAAGCGATCCGGCAAGGCGAGAATCTCGAAACCCGCCTGTCGTGCAAGCTGCTCCAGTTGCTGGTTTGCCGCGCGACGGGTTCCTTCGTATTGCGAGAGCCAGCGGCGGCGCGGCGGCATCGGAACAACCGTCAACTGCGCCTGTGGCACCTTGTCGCGTAACCGCGCAACGAGAGAAATGATCCCCTCCACGATCACGCAGGCCGGCGCGCCGTCGGCCAGGTTATTGGTTCCGACGACCAGAACCACACGCCTCACCTCGGAAAAATCAACCGTGGCGCGGTCGAGCCTCCACAGCACCTGCTGAACCAGATCCCCGCCGCCCCCAAGATTGATCGGCCGCCGCGCTGAAAGCGCCCCGGCGAAACCCGGTTCGGGCCATCGCTGTGCCAGGGAATCGCCGATCAGCAGCGCATCCGCCTTCACGCCCGCGAAACGAGCGATCTGGTCGGTATGCCGGCGTTCGGCGAAAGGGGCGCTCGGCGGCAACGGCGTCACCGCATTTTGCGGCATCGCGGTGTCGCAAATGGCTGCCTCCGCAGAGATCGCCATCCCGGCAATGAAGCCGGGAACGGCAAGGCATGCGGCAAGCAATTGGCCGATCACCGGAACCTGTATCCCGCTGCCCCCGCGCCTTCTGCATAGGGGCGGCAGATGGACCTTGTCGAGCAATCGAGTATGAGATTCGGGCGCAAGACGATTCTCCCAGGCTGGATCGCCGAAGTCTACCACGACAGCGCCGAAACGGCTCGAAGCCGCGGTCCAGACGCACTCCATCGCCGAAGCGGCGCTAAGCCCGTCCGTCCGGTCCGCGTTGCCGCCGAAATCCCAAGACAGCCCTGTTGGACCGGACTGATGGGGATGTTCAGATATCCGGAGACGGCCGGAAAGTTCCGTCGAATGCGACCACTAGCTCAGCCGCGAGTGCAACCCGAAATGGACTGGCGCGAAATTGGTGCGCTGATAGGCCGAGTTACATCGTGCCACCCGATACTGATCCCCCAGTTGATTGCTCCACCCTGAAGCATGTCTTTTGGCAGACAAGAGGACGGAAATGCCGAAGAAGCGCCATAGACCGAAGAGATCGTCGCGAAGCTGCGCCAGGTCGATGTACAGGTCTCGCAAGGGCAGTCCGTTACCGACGCGATCCGCTCGATCGGCGTGACGGAGGTCCGTTACTAGCACTGGCGCCGTGATTTTGGCGACCTGAAGTCGAATCGGGTCAAGCGGATGAATGAGGCAGAGAATGCCCAGCTCCGACGGACGGTCGCAGACTTGACGCTCGACAAGTTGATCCTGAAGTAGGCGGCTTCGGGAACCGAAGGTCCGCGTCGACGAAACTGGCAAGCCCCGCGCTTTGCCGCGCCTGCATCGATCACGTTAGGCTCGCCCTGACGGTCTCGCGTGCTGTGAGCCGCTCGGCCCAGCGCCGGATGCCGCGTGGCCGAGACGATGAGGAGCAGCTCATCGCGGACATCGTCGAGCTCGTCGGCCGATACGCACGCTACGGCTACCGCAAGATCGCTGCGCTGCTGCGGTCAACGGCGGGCTGGGTCGTCAACGACAAGCGAGTTGAGCGCATCTGGCGACGCGATCCCGGAGCCTGTCAAACGGCCCGCAAAGTTGCCCCCCGATCGGCGTCCAATGTTGGGTCTGACGCAATCTCGCTGACGCTTGGGATCATTGCGCGCCGATCAGACGGGCTTGAAGGAGGTCGATCTTTCCGCGGCCGTACATTTGGCGCTTAACGAGCTTGAGACGGGTGATCTGGCCCTCGGTTTGACCGTTTGACCAAGTCGAGAGGATAGCTGCTCGCACAGCGGCCTCGTCTCGTCGGACGCCGTTCGACAATGAGGCGACCAGGCTTTGGGAGGCGCGCTCGATCCAGGAAGCCAAAGGCTCGGCCCGCCTCGCTCTGATCATGTCATGGAAGTCGGCGACGATCTCGCGAGCCTCGACCAAGGCCGGGACGCCGTTCTCGATCGCCGCGATCGTAACAGTCTCGGCCTTCGTGAGATTGTCGCGACCCGTGGTCATCAACCGTGCGATGGTCCGAGCCGATGGGACCCGCGCGAGGCTGCTGGCGTCCGCTTTCTCCGCACGCCGGCGGCGTGTTGCCCATTCGGAGATGACCCTGAGGCTTCCCCGGAAGCCGCTTCTCCGCATCGATCGCCAGAGGGCGGATGCATTGCGGACGCCAGCATCCCATTGGGCATCGAGCCAGGGTAGATGAGCCTCCAGAGAACTCTGGCGAGGGCGGAAGACGTCGCTGCGCTCGCCGCGGACGATGTGCCTGACGGTCTGGCGGTGATGGCCCGTGCGTCTGACGATCTGTTTGATCGGCACGCCTTCCTTCCAGAGGGCGAGGACCGCTGCGTTTGTCTCCTCGCGCCGCAGATATCCGTCATATTGCAGCTTCTCGGCGGCTGTCAGCAAAGCGGGATTGATCACGGTGGCGCCGATGGCGCCGCGGATCTGACGCATCGACTTGCGCACGGCGTCAAGGAAAGCGCGGCTGGCATTCTCCATCAGGTGCCAGCGGTCGGCAACTTGGACGGCCTGCGGCAGTGCTCGCGCCACCGCCTCTCCGTAGCCCCCGCCACGGTCACGGGCGACTGTGTGAACAGCGGACTGATGCCGGAGCCAGGCTTCCGACGTTGCTGGCTCCCGATCCGGAAGCAAGACGACTGGCCGGCGCCGCTCCAGGTCGCAGACGATCGTGCCGTAACGGTGATTGCGCCGCCAGGCGAAGTCATCGATGCCGATCACGCGTAGCGGCTCGCTCGGCACCCGGGCACGCTGCCGGACCACACGCAGCAACGTATCGTTGCTGACCGGCAGCATCATCCTGGCGGCAAAACTCGCTCCAGGTCGGCCGCCCAACGCGAGCCCGAGATGCTGGACGATATGATCGAGACGATCAGTTCGGCGTGCTCGCGGCGCGAGGATGCGGTCACCAAAGCGCTCTGCGAAGATCTGGCGGCCGCATAGGACCGCGTCGCACCGAAAACGCCGGACGAGGACCTGGAGCTCGACGCGTCGGCCGCTCAGCGGCAGGTCCTTTGCTCGCCGCCAATACCGGCTTTGGATCCGTTGCGAGATCGCTCCGCAATCAGGACATGGACAGACGCTGGCCACCGCTCGAGCTCGGACCACAACACGATCGCCTTCGATCACGATCCCGTCGACCATCAATCCCGAGGGAACCAAGCTGGCTGGCCGAAATCGCTGCTTCATCATGCTGATTCCTTGTGGAAACCAGCGTCAGAACAGCCCCAACCTGCAGCGAAACTGAGTCAGACCCAAAGTTGCACGCCGATCCCCCGCTCACGGGGTCAAACTTGCACGCCGAAACACACCATGACCCGGCGAAGGCCTCGCAAACCGCATTGACAATCACCCGCAATTAAAGGGCCGTTTGACATATGGCCCTGGATCGACAGACCGGCCGTCGTCCTGGTCGCCCAGACCCGGCGCAGGCATAAGGGCTCCATCATCAAGCCGGGCGAAATTGAGCGATCAACGACCGTCGCGCCATTGCCCTGGTCCGCATAGGTCACGCGTAGCGTCGCGGCTCCGGCGTGTTATAGATGCGCGGAGCCTTGGTTGGACCGGCAGGTCGCTGCCAACGGCGGCGGCGGTGAACGCCGGCGCTTTCGCGGACTGCAGATACTGGTTAAAGGGATTGACGGTGGGCCGGTCGAGCGTGCCATCTCGGGTCTCCGGTGGCGCTGGAACATTACCGGCTCTCCAGATGGGGGATTACTTCCCCGCCCCATCAAGACAGGCTCACTTCTCACGAAAGGCGTGCATGATTTGGTCCGAGACTGGCTTGACCAGATAAGACCAGACAGTGCGATCGCCGATCTTGATGAAGGTCTCGACAGGCATGCCCGGCACGATCTTGGCACTCCCTAGGCGCGCGACCTCCTGTGGCGGCAAGGACAGTCGGACCCGGTAGAAGGACCGGCCGCTCTTGTCGTCGCGCTCGGCATCGGCCGAAACGAGGATGACCTCACCATTCAGCTCGGGCGTCGTACGTTGGTTAAAGGCGGTGAACCGATAGATCGCTGGTTGGCCAATGTGAACTTGGTCGATCGATTGCGGATCGATGCTGGCTTCAATCACCAGCGTGTCCCTGGTCGGAATGATCTGCATGATCACCTCGCCCGGCCCGATCACGCCGCCGATCGTATGCACTGAAAGCTGATGCACAACACCATCCTGCGGAGCCCTGATGTCGATGCGTTTCAACTGATCGTCGGCGGTAACCTTACGCTCGATGGCTTGGGCGATCTTCGCCTGGGCATCCTGTAAATCCCTGGCGACCTCAGAACGCATGTCCTGATCGATCTGGATGATCTGGAGACCGGTTTCAGAGATTTTGCCCCTTGTGGCTGCGATCGAGGCGAGCAGCTGGCCATGTTCGCCCTCGATACGCACGGCATCGCGCTCAAGCGAGTTGACGCGGCTGAGCGGAACTAGGTTCTTCTTGTAAAGATCTCGCAGACCTTCTAGCTCCCGCGCGATGAAGTCCAGTTCCTTGCGTTTGGAGACGAGTTGCTCCTCCATGCCGCTTACCTGATCCTGTGCCTGTTGAATCCGCTCGTTGAGCTGCGCCTTCTGCCCCAACCGCGCCGCGCGCCGAAACGTGAACAGGCGCTCCTCGCCGGCCATGGCGCGAGCGACTTCCGGGACGTCTCGGCGCATCTCTAAACTGAGCGGCCAGGTGATCGAAGTTTCATCGTCGCGCTCGGCAGAGAGTCGCGCTTGGCGCGTCGTGAGCTCCGTCAGGTTGCTTTCGGCAATGGCGCGATTCGCATTCGCAAGCGTGTCGTCCAGACGCATGACGACGTCTCCCGTCTTGACGACCGAGCCTTCTCGGACGTCGAGGCGACCTACGATACCGCCCTGCTGGTGCTGGACCTTCTTGGCGCTGGACTCTACCACCACCTGCCCGGCGGCAATAACGGCTCCGGAAATTTCCGTCACGGCCGTCCAGCCTCCAACACCGCCCACGAGGAGCAGCACCAGCGCCAGGCCGACGCGCAGATAAGCCCGTATGGACTTTAACGGATCGGTAAAGCTGCCCACGTCATCCCTCCTGCCCGGCAACGCGGAGTGGCCCAGGCACCGCGGTCACCTGAGGGGCGTTTTTGAGAACGCTTTGCAGAACCTCGTCCTTGGAGCCGAAGGCCTGAACCGTTCCATTCGCCATCGTCATGACCAGGTCCACGCCCGCCAGCGCGCTTGCCCGATGGGCGATGACGATCGCAATGCCGCCACGTGCACGAACGCCGAGAACGGCATTGGTCAACGCCATGTCGCCCTCGCCGTCGAGGTTGGAGTTGGGCTCGTCGAGAACCAGCAGAAACGGTTGACCGTACAGCGCGCGCGCCAGCCCGATCCGCTGACGCTGACCGCCTGACAAAGTCAACCCGGCATCGCCGAGTCGGGTGTTGTAGCCGTTTGGCATGCGCAGGATCAGTTCATGGATATCAGCAGCTTTCGCAGCTGAAATGACATCCGCGGCCTGGGCCTCAGGGTCGAAGCGGGAGATATTCTCCGAAATCGTGCCTGCGAACAGTTCGATGGTTTGCGGCAGATAACCGATATGCATGCCGAGTTGGTCGCGCGGCCATTGGTCGAGGCTGGCCCCGTCGAGGCGAACGGAGCCGCGCATGGGCGCCCAGACGCCGACTAGGCCGCGTGCGAGGGAAGACTTGCCGCACCCGCTGCGCCCGATGACGCCAAGCCCATCTCCCGCGGCGAGCCTGAAAGAGACGTCGCGGACGATGACCCGGTCGTCCCCGGGCGGGACCAGAAGGATGTTTTCGACGCTGATGCCCGTCTTGGGAGGCGGCAACGTCAGCCGACGTGTCTGATCCTCACGAGACAGGATCTCGGAAAGTCGCGTCCAACTCTGGCGCGCTCCGGTGAAATGCTTCCACTGCGCAATAGCGACATCTATGGGAGCGAGTGCCCTTGCGACGATGATCGAACTTGCGATCATCACGCCTGCCGTAGCGGACTGATTGATCACGAGATAGGCGCAAAGGGCCAGAGTGAATGATTGCAGGAACAGTCGCACCACGCGCGAGACAGAGCCGAAGCCGAGCGCCACGTCGGAAGCCTGCGCCGTGTTACTCGTATAGGCATCGTTCGTCGCACGCCAGATCGCAGCCATCCGGGCCATCATGCCCAGTGCCTGCAGCACTTCGGCGTTGCGGCGGCTCGCCTCGCCGACAATATTCCGGCGGTAGAGATGGCCGACCGCGGTGCTTGTTGGACCTTTTGTGCCCCGCTCCGTCAATATAGTTAGTGCGATGAGTACAATTGCACCGATAATCGCCGTTATCCCGATCCAATAATGGAATGCGAAACAGATCAGCAGGTAGACCGGAATCCACGGCAGGTCGAAAAAGGCCACCGGTCCACCATTGCTGATAAAATTGCGGACCGTATCAAGATCGTAGGAGGGCTGTTGCGCCGTGTTTGGCCCGGGCGTAATGGACGCCCTCAGGCCCTTCTCGAAGACACGTTCGGTGAGAGTTTGGTCCAGGACGGCTCCGATCCTGACGAGTATCCGGTTTCGGATGAGATCCAACGACGCCTGGAAGCAATAGAGCACGGATGCTAGGATACCAAGCGCCAGCAATGTCGGAACACTGCGACTCGGCAGAACTCGGTCATAGACCTCGAGCATGAAGAAAGAGCCGGTCAGATAGAGCAGATTTACCACCGCGCTCATCAAGAAGATGCCGAGGAACGCCCGGCGGCAAGGAGCCAGCGCCTCCTTCAATGATTTGGGCGGCTCGATCGGCATACCGGCACGGAGAACCAGGGAGTTGTTCATGAAGTCCGGCTCTCGCACGAACAGCCAATCAAGGTAGGACGACTCACCGCAAGGCAAGCGCCCCACGGCCGCGATGTTTTACACGTCGGGACAGCGCGCGAATGGCCCAGAGGCCGAAAGGACGCATAGCGAACGCGCGTCGTCATTCTAATCGGCGGGCTTATTCTCATAACCGGACTTTCACGCTTGATACACGCCGCAGCATCTTCGAGGCGACGCCAGCGAAGATAGCGATCGACCTTAGCAGAGCCCATAAGAAGTATTGCTAACAAAAGACAAACCGCCGCGCCGTTCACGAACTTACTCAGCGGCACTCCTTGGGGCAAGCGGCTGGCGACGGGTCAAAATCTCTTAGACAAAGCGCTTCCCCGAACGGCCACACCGTCTGGGACGGGAATGTTTCGCGCACGCGCGGTCGCGTGGATTGCTTTCGAAAGCCCTTCGCCCCAGGCTTCCCAGCAAAGGCGCTCGCGGTAGGCACGACGCGCGGCCTCGCACATCTGCTCATAGCATTCCGCATCCGCCCACACCGCGCTGATGCGAGCCGCGTAGTCGGAAACTCCGGCATCGGGCGGCAGCAAAATGCCGGTGACATCATTTTCGACGGCGGTCGGAACGCCTCCTGTGGCCGTGGCCACCGATGGCCGCCCGAACGCTGCCGCCTCGCAATAGACGAGCCCGAAGGCTTCCTGCCGACTCGGCATAATGAAGAAGGATGCGGCAGCGAACAGTTTCACCAGCGTTTCATATTCTGTCGGGTTCGATTTGCGCAACACCCCGTGCAGCGTTACGCCCTCCAGCCCTTCCGCCTGCTGCGGCTGGCAGCCGACGATATGGAGCTCGGCCGTGCCCGTCTGCTTCCGCAATTCGCGCCAAACGGCAAGAACGAGGTCGCCGCCCTTGCGACGCCAGTCGTAACCGATGAAAAGCAGCCGAAGTGGTCCGCTGCGATCTGGCGGAGCAAAACCCGGATCCTCATCGAGATTGGCTCCCATCGGCACCGTCTTCAGCCGCTCCGGTGGCAGGCCGTAATGGGTCGCAGCCGATTGTACTGCCCAGTCCGAAGCCAGCAGAACCGCATCCGCCCTTTCCAGCATGGTTCGTTGCAACCTGTCTCCGTCGGCTATCGCACGGGCACTCAAGCGAAAATAGCGCGCGTAATAGGTCACGATCGTAATAAACATCGCATCTGACGCGTAGACGAGCGGCCATTTGGGATCGAGATAAGCAATCTTATGGGCTGCGCCGATTGCGACGACGATATCGGGCTGGATCTGTTCCAGCCGGCGATTAACGTAGCGGCTGAAGATGCGGGCCACGATCCTGTTGCGGCTCAGGAGCACACCGATGCGTTGCAGCGGCGATGTCCTCCGCATCCAGCGGTCGATCCGAGCGGTGTCTATGAGGCATGCATCAGGGTATCGCCGCCTAACTTCGCGAAAACTATACCATGGAATGCCGCTCCACGAAGACCGGTCGAGAGGACTTCCAAGGGAAATGAAGGCAAGTCGCACTCGTTCTCACTCCCCCAAAATATTTGTGCTACGCTCTCGCCGTAAGCAGCAAATCGGCCTAACTCGGCTGGGTTTATCGGCGCAAGCTTAAATGTCTATAACCGTATCGATTGTCATTCCCGCCCACAATGCAGCAAGGACCATTGGGGAAACAATAGGATCCGCGGCGGCACAAAGCCTGCTCGACATCGAGATCATCGTCGTTGATGACGGATCCACCGACGAGACCGCGGCGATCGTCACGGGAATGGCCGCACGGGAGCCTCGCCTGCGCCTGATCAGGCAGGCAAACGGCGGCGTGGCGCGGGCGCGCAACCGTGGCATTGGTGAAGCTCGCGGGCGCTATATCGCACCTCTCGATGCCGACGATATCTGGCATCCTGAAAAGCTGGTGCGTCAGGTCGCCTCGCTGGATGGCGCGGGACCGGAAGTCGCCTTAGCCTATAATTGGTTCAGGCGCATCGACGAGCACGGTGACGTATTGCCCGGATCGCCGTGCCCCCGCATCGAGGGATGGGTTTATCACCGGCATCTCACCTGGAATTTCATTTCCAATGGCAGCACCCCGCTGATCCGCGCAGATCTGCTCAAGGACACCCTCTATGAGACCGTGCTCCGCGATGCAGGTAACGAAGGCTGTGAGGACTACCTCATGCAATTGAGGCTTGTGCGGAATTTCGCCGTGGCTTGCGTACCAGCCTTTCTGACGGGCTACAGGCAGATCGCGGGAGCGATGTCGCGCAATGTCGCCCGCATGCTTCGCTCGCATCTGCAGGTCTTCCGCCTGATCGAAGCCGACGCCCCGGCAAGCGGCCGCCGCATCATTTGCGGGGAAATAGCTCGCTATCATGTCGAATTGGCGAGGAACCGACTGCGCCGGCACGATCTTTTGGAAGCCATCCGGGAGATGCTAAACGGCTTCGGCGCCTCGCCCCGCCAGACCGGGATCACTGCCTGGCGTGAACTCGGCTTGGCCGGAAAGCGGTTGGAAACAGCTTCGGCGACAAGCGGGCGTCCCTTTTCGAGCTATGCCGCCGAAGAATGCGACGGCGTTTGGAAGACCCGGCGCGCGGAACAACTGCTCGCCAAACTGACCAATCTCGACCTACACTACGCGTCCACGTTATCGCGGCCGCCCCCCCCTTATCCCACGCCCCCCCCCATCAGTCGTTGAGCCTTACCGGCGGAGGCGCATCGGTGGCAACTCCCTCCTCGGCTTGCTCCCGGAACCATTGCAGCGTGCGCGCGATGCCCTGCTCATAAGAAACATTGGCCGTCCAGCCAGGCAGAACCTGGCGGCAGATCGTCAGATCCGGTCGTCGATTGGTAGGATCCTGCGGGATCGGCGGCGTGAATTTGATCCGCGCGGTCGGCACCAGCTTCAGAATGTATTTGGCGACCTCAAGAACCGAAACTTCCCGATCGTTGCCGACATTGAGCGGACCGATATAGTCGACTTCGTCACGCCAGAAGAAGCGTTCAAGCGCGTCAACGATATCGTCGACATAGCCCCAGCTCCGCGACTGGCGGCCGTCGCCGTAAACTGTGAGCTCACCGTGGGTCAGCGCCTGCGTCAGAAAGTTCGAAACTGCACGGCCGTCATCAAGGCGCGTTCGCGGCCCGTAGACGTTGAACAGCCGCACGATACGGAGATCGATGCCGCGCGTCCGGTGACACTCGAACAGCAGAGCCTCCGTGCATCGCTTGCTTTCGTCATAGGAGGAGCGCGGCCCAGTGCAGTCGACTGAACCACGATAGCTTTCAGGCTGTGGACTGATGAGCGGATCGCCATAGACTTCCGACGTTGAGGCAAAACTTATGCGGCCGCCTGGAACCAGCAGTTCGATCAGATTTAGCGCACCCTGTAGGTTCGCCTTGATCGTCCGGACAGGTTCTCTCATGTACCAAGGTGGAGATGCGGGAGAGGCAAGATGAATGATCTCATCGAAACGCTGCTCTGAAGCAAAATTTTCGACATCGCAGCGAACGAAATGCAGACGACCATCCTTAATATGGGAAAGATTGCCCTCCAATCCGGTCCACAGATTGTCGACTACAACCAGACTTTCGATATCTGATCGTTTTAGCAACCGATCGATAATGTGCGAACCGATAAATCCAGCACCACCGGAAACGAGGATTTTCTTTTGCAAGTTAGGGCTCTCCTGTATGATCAAGATATTCGCCCATTTGCGTCGTAAACGCCAGTTAAATTGAATATTCAGCTTAACGGATAGCTGGCAAGCGTTCCTTACCGCAACGGCACGCCGCTCGTCGTCAAGACATCGAACCGATAGTAAAGCGTCGCTCTGTTTCGCCTGATCCGTTGACACGTCGAGAGCGGGTCAGCCGCGCCAAGGCCCCTCGCAGCGCATAGCCCAGCGCTTCTGTGAAATCCTGCGCGAGCGTCGCCCATGCTACGGTTGGGCGGCTTCGTGAGAGCAGCGCGAGCACGGCTACAAGTTGCTTGGGTTGCTTGAGATAGACAGCGCGTCGTACCAGCCAGCCAGCATAGCTGCGCAGACCCTGCTCGATCAAACCGGCTTTGTCTGGATGGCGCCCCAGCATCTCTTTCGTGACCAAAAGCCAAGACCTTAGCATCCTGGCCATATCGCTCGACATGTTGTCAGGCAGATAGCGATAACCGACGAGGTGATCCGGAACGAGCGCGAACAGGTGCTTTTCGGCAACCCGGCAGGCAAAGAGATAGTCCTCGCACCCCTGCGCAGTGGCCGCCCGCAGGCCTGGTTCGAAGCCGCCCGCATCAGCAAACGCCTGTCTGCGGACCAGAATGGAGCTGCCGTTCCCGATGAAATTGCTGAGCATCAACCGGTCGAACACCTCGCCCTGCCATTCCGGGCAAAACTTGTCCTCGGTGACGACGCTGCGGCCGTCGATGACGGCGAACCAGCAATAGACTAGGCCCACCGGGTCGCCGCCTTCCGACAGCGCCTGGAGCTGCCTTTCGATCTTCGCCGGCGCCCAGAGATCGTCCGCGTCGACGAAGGCGAGCAGGTCGGCGCTCAGGAGCGAGGCACCATGGTTGCGCGCCGCCGCGACGCCGGCGTTCTTCTGGCGAACGACTCGAATACGGTCGTCGATCGCCGCATAACGCTCCGCGATCGCTGCGGTATCGTCACGCGAGCCATCGTCGACGACGATGATGTCGAGGCGGTCGTAGGTCTGCGAGATGACGCTGCGCAGCGTTTCATCGATCGTGGCGGCGGCGTTATAGGCGGGAATGACGACGCCGACGACCGGCCGATCCTGTTCAGACGTCACTGTCCCTCCCCCCTGACAGCCATGGCCCTCAGAAACATCCGCCGTCCGATCATAAGATGAAGCTGCGCAAGGATGTAGCTCGCCTTGGAACAGAGAATCACAAAGCGGTCGAGCAGCCCTTTGAGCGAGTGAAAGGCGATCACGTGAACGACGATGACGCTGCTTAGAACCGAGAAGAACAGGTAACCGTTCTCGAACCTGGGCAGCCCGCGCGCCGCCAGGGGATAGAGCGAAACAAGCACGAAGCCGTGCAGGATCAGCAATTGGAGCGGGGCCCGGCCGAAATAGCGCGCCACCCGGGATGGAAGCTTCTTCGGGAACCGTCCGGAAACCCACCACAGAAAGGTGATGAAGGCCAGTTGCTGCAGGAGATAGACCGGGGCGGCACCATATTGGCCGACCATGGGTTGGGCGACGAAGGTGAGATTGCAGGCCAGGCACGGCCCTTGGGACAGGAGCGTCGGTGTATTGAACCACGCCAGTACCAGCGCCAGCGGCAATCCCGCATAGCCGACGAAGTCTGGAATGCGTTCGGCCGGCGGCATGCGGCAACCGATTAGCATGAACAGGACGGCGGCCGGCCAGTTGCGCCATTCGTAGATGTTGTCGGCTGCGCCGAAATACTGACCCACCATGATCGCCCCGGCGGCCCCCGCCACCGCGACGGCGAAAATCCGATATGAATACTGGAAGGCGTAGACGAAGAGCCGCGCGACCGCGAGCACGACCAGGAACCAGCCGATATAGTTTACATAGCCGGTCCCGAGGAACAGCGGCTCGAACAATGCGCGAGCGAAAGCCCGCTTGGAGCCATGGGTTCGAAACAGGAGCTGATCGATGAGCGCCGCCAGCACATGCGAGCTCATTGCCAGGATCAAGAGCATCAGCGAGTGGCGGAAGACGTTGCGGAACGGCTTGCTCGCGAGATGGCGCGAGGTCATGCCGTTGAGGAAGAAGAAGGCCGCGACATTCGGGGCGAGCAGCTTCATCTGAAGCCCGGCGACCGGAGCGTTCATAGGATCGCCGATCGTCCCGATCACGCCATACAGGGCGTGCATATAGAACACGCCGATCAGCAGGTAGCCGCGCGCAATCTCCATTTCCGGCGAGGAATAGATCGGCCGGCGCGCCTGGCTGCCCTGTTCAGGCGACACGCGAATACTCCCACTGGAGGTAGTTCTCCGCCGCCGAAGCCTGAAACTCCCGGCGCCCGACCGTGCGCCAGCCATGCGGATGGCTGCCCTCCGTCAGCACGGCTTCGCTCGCCGTGACGGCGGCGAGGAACGGCACGGCCAATCTGCCACTGAGAACGCCGCGCAGATGCCGCCCGTCCCAAGCCTCGGCCGTCGTCTCCGAATGAAGGATGCCCAGTTCGGTTTCGCCATAGGTCAGCCGTGCGGAGGGCGGTCGCAGCTCGGAAAGCTTCGCCTCCGCCGCCGCGATGCCGTCCTTCAGATCGATCGTCACCACATAGGCCCGGCGGTCCGGCAATGGCCGGCGCATCAGTTCCTTCCAGTTGTCGCCGAGTGCGCTCATCGCCCCCCGTCGATACCAGTATCCCTGCAGGGCACCGAGCAGAAACCGGTGACTGTTCCTGGACCCCGCGCGGTTGAGCAGGCGCAGCAGCACAGGCCCCGCCGCCATCAGCGGATCCAGAAGACCGCCAATCCGCATCAGCAGTCGCTCGCGCCCCCGGCGTGCGCGGCTACGCAAGCGCAGCAGCCGCTGGATCTTGAGCTCCATGGACAGGGAGCGGTGCTTGAGCGCGATCAGAGCGTCGGAACGTCCCTCTTGCACGGCCCGCCGCATAGCCCCTTCCGGAGTGGCCGTCTCGTGTTCGTAATGTAGCCCTGCGGCACCCGGCACGAACTGGAACGGGATGCCGCGCTGCATGAGGCGGATTCCGAGCTCCTGATCCTCGCGTGCACGCGCGAACACCGGGTCGAGTCCACCGATCTCGTTCCACCGGCGCTTCGAGAGCGAAAGATTGCCGGTCAGCAGGTCCTGGAACGAAAAGCGGTGGCTCGGCTCCGCCAGAGCCCCGAAATGGTCGAGCCACCAGGCGCGCATCTGCTGCCGGAAAGCATCGGCCGAAGCGTGCGGTGCCGGCGGATAGGGCCCGATCCCCACGCTGCCCGGCCGCGCGTTCTGTGCCGCGAGATGCGCTGCGACGAAACCCGTTCCGGGTTCGACGTCATCGTCGAGAAATATCAGCAACTCTCCGGAGGCCTGCTCGGCACCGGCATTGCGCGCGATCGCCGGTCCCTCTCCGCCCCGCTCGACGACCTTCAGGGGGAACGGAGCCGGGTAGGCAGCCAGCATCGACACCGTATCGTCAACGCAACCGTCAGCCACCACCACGACCTCGAAGGGTTCCGTCCCCTCGGTCTGGCGGGACAGCACGTCGAGAACCCTCCGCAGTAAGGTGCAGCGGTTATGGGTCGGGATGATGACACTGGCGGCGGGCATCGCATCAGCGGCCATTTGAGAGCCTCCGCCGTGCCTGCAGATAGCGGCCCGGTCCCGCCAATGCGCCGCGTGCCTGGGTCAGGGCGACATTGAAGGAAGCCGTCTTCGGCGGCCGCCGAAGGGAGCGGATCACCGCCGGGACCTGCCAGCGCAACCAGCTGAACATCTGCATCAGCGCGCTGGCATTCCGCTCGAACAGCAATGCCTTGCTCAGGATCGCGAAGGCGGCCGCCTCGTAGCCGTAGATCTGCCGTTCCAGCTCCGGCATCGTCCGGCGATGGCGATGCCAGTTCACGGCCTCCGGGTCGTAGACGATGCGATAGCCTGCCGAAAGGATGCGCCTCATCATGTCGGTATCCCCTCCTGCGAGTGATGCCGTCCCGGCATCGAGCGCCTCATCAAAGCGGCCGACCTTTTCGACGACGCAACGCCGCATCGCCATGTTGACGCCCGCGCCGGCATGCCAAGCCTTGAACGGATCGCAGGTCGCCGCATCATAGACCACGCGTTTGAAGCCGCGGGCAAAACCACCGACCCGCTGGAACGCAATCTGCGCCTCGGTTTCGAGTTCCAACGCCATCGTCAGACCGGTCGCCGCCAGCACGGTCGGATCGTCGAAATTGCGCACCAGCGTACGCAACCACAGCCGATCCGGTACGGCATCGTCGTCGATCATCGCCACGATCTCTCCGGTCGCCGCCCTGATGCCGCTGTTGCGCGCAACATCGAGGCCTGGTCGCGGCTCACGCAAATAACGTACCGTCGGAAAGCCGGCGATGAGCTCCGCCGTAGCCTCGGTGGCGGGAGCATTGTCGACCACGAGGATCGACTGACCATCATCGGGCATGGCCATCAGCCGTTCGAGGCAGAGGCGGAGATCGTCGGTGCGGTCGCGGGTGCAGATCAGAACAGTCACATTCGCCGATGCGGGCGGGATCGGTTGGGGCGCGATGCCGAGCCTGTGGCGCAGCCACGCCTCCCAGAATCCCGAATCGGCCGCCATCAGCAACCGCTCGCGCAATGGCCGTGCAATCTCCTCCGGTACCGAGGACAGGATAGCCTGCCCGCAAGGCCGGCCCGCGATCCGCAGCAGCACGACGGCCCCGGCTCGGCCCTCGATCCCCGGAAGGCTCTCGGGCAGATCGAGGAAATCGAGATCGAGAACCGCTAGCGCCACGCGACGCCTCCGTCGGATCGGGGTGGCGGGGAGAACAGGCGCTCAGCCTGCATGGGAAAGCCACAATGGCGGCGACTCCAGGACGCGCCATTGATGAGGCGGGTTGAGATGCCCCTTGCTCGGCCCGGAACCGGTGATCGTAAGCGGATAGACCTCGGCATGATAGTCGTAGACCGTCTCCCAGTCCGCCGAGAACAGCCCCACCGTGACGTGATACTCGCCGGGAGCCAGATCCACACGATCGAGCCGGACGCTGACGCCCTGGCCTGCGTCGAAATCGTCCGCAGACAATGCGGCGATCTCGCTGTTGGTCTCGAAGCAGACCGTATCGGACGCATCGTAGATGCCGATGAGGGCGACCGGTTTCTTGCCGGTCTGCCGCGTCCTGAAATCGAACTGGATTTCGAGGCCCTCGCCCGACGCGATGGTGGAGGTCGGTCGCCCTTCCGCGCTGAGCATCCGCACCGCCTCGATCAGCAGTTCCCCGTTGCCATAGCGGGTGACGTTCTCCTCCAGGGCGCGATGGGTCCGGACCGCCTCGGCCGATACAGGCTCCGGAGCGGCCTCGCGGGCATCGACCGTGGCCTCGTAGAGCGACATGATCTCCTCGGTCGGACCGTAGCCGACGAGGTGCCCGCCCTGCAGATAAAGCGCGCGATCGCAGAGCATGTTGATCTGATCGGGATCGTGCGACACGAGGAAGATCGTGCAGCCCGACTGGCGGATTTCCTTGATGCGGCGGATGCATTTGCGCTGGAAGGCGAGGTCGCCGACCGCCAGCACCTCGTCGATCAGTAGCACGTCGGGCGCCGTATGCACGGCGACGGAGAAGGCGAGCCGCATCTTCATGCCGGTGCTGTAGGTTCGGATCGGCGCCTCGATCGCCTCCTCGAGCTCGGCGAAGGCGACGATGGCATCGAACTGCGCCTCGACATCCGCGCGCAGCATGCCGGCGATGACGCCGAGCAGATAGACGTTCTCGCGGCCCGACAGATCCTCGGTCAAGCCCGCGCCGATGTCGAGCAGCGCACCGATGCGCCCCTTGACCTCGACAGTGCCCTCGTCCGGCTTGCCGACACCGCCGATCAGGCGCAGCAGAGTCGATTTGCCGGCACCGTTCAGCCCGACCAACCCGACAGCCGAACCTTTCGGTACGCTGAAGCTAACGTCGCGCAACCCCCAGAACGCCTCGGACGGCTCTTGGCGATGGCCGTTGAACAGCCTGGCCTTGAGCGTCGTCGGCCGTCCAGCCTGCCGTGCCCGGAAACGCTTGCCGACGCCGCGGACGATGATGGCCTCGTTGCTCATAGCTCTTCCGCGAAACGGGTGCTGACCCGATTGAACAACATCAGGGCGAGGGCCATGACAGGCACCAGAATCAGGCACAGGACGAGCAGCGGCTCGGCCTCCGGCCAGCGATGATCGATCAGGATATCGCGATAGCCCGTCAGGATCAGCGCCATGGGGTTGAACTGCGTGAGGAAGCCGTAGGCTTCGTGTGATTTGATCGGGGCGTAGAAGACCGGCGTCACATAGAAGCCGAGCATGATGGCGATGCCGACGAAGTGCTGGGTATCGCGGAAATAGACGTGGCAGGCGGCGAGCACGTAGGACAACGCCAGCGTGAACAGCAACTGCACGACCATCACCGCCGGCAGCGCCAGCATCGAGAGTCCCAGCATGCCGGCATCGATCACCGCGAAGACGAGCAGGACCGGCAGGGCGAGTAGGAAATGCATGCAGTTGCTGAGCACGGCGAGCACCGGCAGGAGATAGGTCGGGAAGCCGGGTCGTCGCACCAACTCGGGATTGCCGGTGATCGACAGCACTCCCGACATCAGGGCGCTGGCGAGCCAGCTCCAGGCCAGCACCCCCGCGAACACGAAGGTCGTGTAGTGCGGGATGTTGAGCGGCAGGACCTTGTTGAAGACGAATGAAAAGACGAGGAGCTGGCTCAGCGGCTTGAGCAGGGACCAGCCCAGACCCAGCACCGAGCGCTGGTAACGCATCTTGAGGTCGCGGGCGACCAATTCGCGCAACAGGTCGCGCCAATAAAGGAACCGCGAAGCATGCCGCATCTCGTGACGAACTCCGGCTTCCATTGGCTAGACTGCGCGAGCGGCTCCCTTTTCGGATGACGCAAGGATTGCACCACTGATTACCGCAATCGCCGGTACCCACCAAGCGTGAAACGTTGGAAGAGTGAAAGCGTGGCAAACGGCCAACCCTGCGTATTGCATTTCGCGGGACCTGCTGCGTGATTCTTGCCGGTTGCTTCTCTTCGCCCCGCGACGGTAAATCCCACCCCGATCCATTGCGGAAAGGACATCATGCCTCGCGTCTCGATCGTCATTCCCGCCCATGATTCCGCTGCAACCCTGGGCGCGACATTGGAAAGCGTCCGCGCCCAATCGCAGCAGGAATGGGAGGCGATCGTCGTCGACGACGGCTCCGCCGACGAGACGTCGGTGATCGCCGCCGCTTTCGCCGCGGACGATACGCGCATCCGCACCATTCGTCAGGCGCAGTCCGGTGCCGCAGCAGCCCGCAACGCCGGCCTCGCCCAGGCCGGCGGAGATTGGGTCATCTTCCTCGATTCCGACGACAGGCTACTGCCGCACCACCTTCAGACGATGCTGGATGCCGTTGCGTTTCGATCCGATATCGGACTCTTCCATTGCGGCTGGAGGCGGATTCTGCAGGGCGAGCCCTGGTATAAGCCACATCTGGCGAAACTCATCGAAGAACCTTTCCTGACCACGGCCCGCTTTTGCCCCTTCGCCATCCATGCCGCGATGGTCAGGCGCAGCGTCCTCGAGGCGGTCGGCGGCTTCGATCCGGCTCTGACCATCGGCGAGGATTGGGACCTATGGCAGCGCATAGCCCGTATCGGCACCGGCTTCGCCCCGGTCGATGGCGTCACCGCGGATGTCTTCATGCGGGAAGGCTCGCTCTCCAGCGATACCGCCCGCCACCTCCGGGATGGGCTGCAGGTGATCCGTCAGGGCCACGCGCGCGACGAGCGGGTCGTGAACTCCGATCCGCGCTATGTCGAGGGCGCCCCGCTCCGCGGCCTGCCGGCTGCGCTCTGGTTCTTCGCGCTCTGGATGGCGGGCGCCGCCCTCGGGCGCGGGCAGGATGCCGTGCATCTTCTGCAGCAACTAGGGGAACCCTGTCCGCCCGACTTCGACATCGCCCTCGCAGCCGGAGTTATCGAGGACGGCATCATTGTCGGAGCGGCCTCGACCGGCGCGCCTTGGCCCGATCTCTGGCTTCGCCATGGCGAGCGCATCGAGGCCCTGTTGACATGGCTCGATTCCCAACCTCTGGCGCCGCAGCTCGGCAGCCGCCTGCGCTGCGCGCTGGAAGAGATCGTGGTTCCGCAGGTCGCGCTCGACCGTACCGCGACGATCGGCCGCTACCACGTCCAGGCGCTCGATCTCGCCCGGCCGATCGAGGATCTGCTCCTGCCTGGCGTCAATCGTCTGCGCTGCACTCTTTTCATCGATGGGCAGCAGTTCGGCACCTTCGAGCAGGCCTGTAGCGGCGCCGTCTCGGCGACCACCCTGAAAGGGCGGGTTCTCGAGCACTTTGTCTCTCCCGAACTGCGCGAGACCCTGTTTCGCAGCCGTGCCGGGCAAGCCGATCTCCAGTTCGCCGCGGCAAGGGCCGGAGGGCTTCGTGGCCATGCTGCACTGTTGCGGCAGAAGCTGCGGGAGCGATTCGGGCTGGCCCCATTGCGGAGCTGGACGGACCGGCTGCGTGCGGCAGCCGATTTCGAGACCCTGCTCTTGCGCGCGAAGCCGTCGAGCGCTGAAGCTCTCGCGGTCGAAAATCGCGTTGCGCAGGTCATCGAAGAGGAGACCGCCGCCGCGCTGGCGGCCCGAAACGCCGCTCCGGCCGATGCGGTGGTGCCCAAGCAACCCGAGCCGACCGCGGAACATGATTTCGGCACCGAAGCCTATTGGGAGACGGTCTTCGACCGCGTCGATCCCTGGGGGTACCGCAACGATTACGAGACCGAGAAATATCGCCAGACGCTCGACCTGATCAGCGGCCTTTCGATCGGCCGGGCGCTCGAAATCGCCTGTGCAGAGGGCATTTTCACCGCCATGCTGGCCCCTCATGTCGGCCAGCTGCTCGCCACCGACATCGCCTCCTCGGCCGTGGCGCGCGCCTCGGAAGCCTGCGCCGGCATCCCGAACATCACCTTCGCCCGCCTCGACCTCGCCCGCGACGAGCCGCCGGATTCCTACGACCTGATCGTCTGCAGCGAGGTTCTCTACTATTTGCCTGATCGCGAGACGCTGGCGCGTTTCGCCGCCAAGATGGCCCGGCATCTCAATCCCGGTGGCTCGTTCGTCCTCGCCCATGCCAATCTTCTGGTCGACGAGCCCGCCGTAACGGGGTTCGGCTGGCCACATCCGTTCGGAGCTAATGGCATCGGCGAAGTTCTGTCGACGCAACCGGACCTTGTCATGGCCGACGAAACTTGGACACCGCTCTATCGCATCCAGCGCTTTCAGAAGCATGGCGGGCCGGCGCAGGTCGAACCGAAGCGAACCATCGCTTCAACCGCCTTGCGCGTGCCGGCCCGCGTCGCTGCACAAGTCCAGTGGCGCGGTGGCCAGGAGGTTCCTCCAGCCGATTCCTGGCACGATTTCCCGATCCTCATGTATCATCGAATTGCAGAGGATGGGCCGGCCGATCTCGCACGCTTCCGTACAAAGTCTGCCGATTTCGCCGCTCAGCTAGCCTATCTTCGAGACAATGGTTGGGTGGGCGTGACGCTTCCGCGGCTCATCGACGCGGTGTGCAACGACGTCGCCCTGCCCGAACGCGCGGTGATGCTAACCTTCGACGATGCAACGACCGATTTCCTGACCGAGGCCGTACCCCTGATGCATCGCTACAGCTTTCCGGCTACACTCTTCGTGCCGGTCGGCAAGATTGGCGGCGTCACCGATTGGGATACCGTCTACGGGCCGCCCGCTCCCGTGCTCGGCTGGGACGACCTGCGCCTCCTGCGCCATTACGACGTTTCGATCGGCGCCCACGGCCACAACCATCTGCGCCTGCCGGTGCTGCGAGCAGAGGAAGCCGCCCGCGAGCTCATACGGTCGCGCCTTGCCTTGGAAGCAGGGCTTGAGCAGCCTATAATCGCCGTCGCCTATCCATTCTGCGAGACCAGCCCAGCCGTCCGCGATATCGCGAAAACTAGCGGTTACAACGTAGGCATGGGTTGCCAATCGACGCGCGTCGGCCGGCATTGGGACCCGCTGAACTTGCCGCGGATCGAGATCACCGCGGACATGGACTTGTCCCGCTTCGCGCGCACGATCGAGCCGGCATGGTGGTAAAGCCGTTCCGCGCCGGTCTGCATCGCACGCTGGCCCTGCTGCTCTGCCTGGGCGCCGCCCTGCTGCCGGCTTCTGCCGAGGCGAAGCCTCTGCAGAAGCCCAAGGCGACGACCGCCCTGCGTAATCCGGACAAGATCGGCGCCGGTGCCTATCCGATCAACGGCATGTCCGTCATGGCTACCGATGTCCGGCGGCTCGGAGCGCGCTGGTATTATGACTGGGGGCCACAGGGCTCCGGTGCGGCGTTCCAGAGCTGGACCCTGCCGCTACCGAAGTCGACCTCCCCATCTCGGACCGCCCATTTCACCGTGGCATCGGCTCCGGATGTCGGTGCCCCGGCCTGCGTCGAATACCAGGCCGGACAGCGGAGCCTCGGCGCGACAGCCCTGCCGCTCGCGGCCGCTGCGGCGAACCAGGATCTTTCGGTCTCAATCCCGGCCGATGCCACGGCACTTCGGCTTTCGCTACCATCGGCTGCCGGCGCCTCTGCCTCCCTGGTGCAAGCGGCGGTGCAGGCCGGTGGCAACGGCGACAAACTCCCGCTTCGCCCAATGCCGGCAGCGAAGCAGGCGGCCCCCGCCCCCCCCCGCTTCGTGCCGATGATCTGGGGCGCGACCGACGCGACCGCGCTGCTAGCGGGCCGGGAGCCCGCCGCCTCCGATACTTTGCTCGGCTTCAACGAGCCCGACCATGCCCAGCAGTCGAACCTGACGGTCGAGACAGCGCTCTCGCTCTGGCCCGCCCTGATGGCGACGGGCCGCCGCCTGTCCTCCCCGGCCACTACGACGAGTGGGACATTGGGGCCGCAATCCTGGCTCGGGCGCTTCATGGCGGGCGCCGAGGCCAAGCACTACCGGGTCGATTTCATCGCGGTGCACTATTACCCGCAGGATCCGAGCATCCCGGCCTTTCGCAGCTTCCTAGAAAAGGTTCATGCCGCCTATCGACGCCCGATCTGGATCACCGAATGGGCGCTGGCGGACTGGAAGGACCAATCCCGCTTCTCGATCGAGGAGCAACACGATTTCTTCCGGCAGGCCGTGCGCATGCTCGACACCCTGCCTTATGTAGAGCGCCACGCCTGGTTCGGTACCTATCGCGGCCTCGACTCCTGGGATCTCGGCAATCACCTGATCGAACGCAACGGCACGCTCAGCCCGCTCGGCGAAGCCTTTCGCCAGGTCGCGGCGTCCCATGCCTGGCATCCCGATTGCGATTCGCGGCGGGCCGCGCGCTCGGCCGGCAACTGACGCGCTGCCGGCTCAATCCTCGTTTTCGACCTGCTTCAACGCCAGAACGGCATTCAGCCCGCCGAAGGCGAAGGAATTCGACAGGGCATGGCGGACCGGTACCTTGCGTGCGCCTTCAGCGACGACGTCCAGTCCGCATTCCTCGTCGGGCTCGTTACAATTGGCGGTAGGTGGAACGAGCTGATGGTGAAGCGTCAACACAGTCACTAGTGCTTCGAGAGCTCCGGCGGCTCCGAGTGCATGGCCGAACACGCCTTTGACCGAGGACACAAGTGGCAGGCGCCCCGCCGAAAAGATCTCCCGGATCGCTTTGCTTTCAACGATGTCATTAATGAGGGTACCCGTGCCATGGGCATTGATATAATCGACTGAATCGGCATCGAGCTTGGCGCTTGCAATGGCTTGCCGCATCGCCAGCTCAGCGCGCTTGGGATCGGGCGAGGTGAGGTCTCCCGCATCCGCAGTGGCCCCGAATCCGACGATTTCGGCGTAGATGCGGGCTTTGCGAGCGCGTGCCCGCCCCCACTCCTCAAGAACGAGGATCGCGCTGCCTTCACCGAGCACGAGGCCGCTGCGATTACGCGAGAAGGGGCGGCAGTTATCTCTCGACAATACACGCAGCGCATCCCAACCGATGACCGTACCGGTTGTGATGCAGGCTTCGGAACCGCCCGCGAACGCAATTTCGCAGTCACCATAAGCGACGGCCCGAAAAGCCAATCCGATAGCATGCGTACCGGATGCACAGGCGCTAGCGACAGCGAAGGTGTTCCCGTGCAACCCCAGGTCCATAGAAATGTGGCTGGCCGGGGCGTTCGTCATCAGTTTCGGCACGGTCAGCGGATGGACGCCGCGTGCGCGTTCGCCATATACGCGGTAGAAGCTGTCATCTAACGTGTTCATGCCGCCGACGCCGACCCCTAGAACCACATTGGCTTCCGCCACCC
>WPCJ01138082.1_pt1 | contig 41400 bp, 26 predicted proteins | sample 5399831 | NCBI WGS metagenome assembly WPCJ01 (sample SAMN12869470, study PRJNA574797) | sludge metagenome | isolation source: wastewater treatment of pH10 | place: China:Beijing | collected 2019-05-20
GGCGCGTCAGTCACTGGTGCGTGCCGCGCAGACGCTGCGGGCGATGCAGGCGGCTCAAGCCGCAGCGCGCTCCGCCGCGCAGGCGGCGCCTGGCGGCGTGCCGAATGGACTCATTGTCGGCGGGCTCGAGCCGGATTCCGGCTTGGCGGCGCCGGGCACCGCGAATGGAGTATCGACCTGGGTCAATGCCAACACGCCGACCCAGAGCAGAGCGGACGGTCAGACCACCGTGACCATCCAGCAGACCGGCGCGAAGGCGATCCTGAACTGGAAGAGCTTCCATGTCGGCAAGGACACAATCGTCAATTTCGACCAGAGCGGTGGCGCCGATCCCGGCGGCAATAGCTGGATCGCGCTCAATCGCGTCACCGATCCGACCGGGGTGCCGAGCCAGATCCTCGGCCAGATCAGGGCGGATGGCGCGGTCTATATCGTCAACAAGAACGGCATCGTGTTCGGCGGCGCCAGCCAGATCAATGTCGGGACCCTGCTGGCGTCGACGCTCAACATCACCGTCGATCAGTTCAACAACGGCATTCTTTATCAGGCCAGCGGTGTCGCCAATTCCGTCGCTGAGGCCTTTACGGGCACCCCGGGACAGACCGCGGCGCTGTCCGTTCAAGCGGGCGCGATCATCAATGCGGCGTCGGGCGGCAAGGTGTTGCTGCTCGGCGGTAACGTCACCAATGCCGGCACGATCCTCACCCCGCAGGGCCAGAGCATTCTTGCATCCGGCGACAAGGTCTATCTCGAACAGAACGCCACGCTCGATCGCGGCATCGTCGCGAATGTCGAAAGTGGTCTGGTGGGCAGCTACGACACAGTCAAGCGAGCATTCGTTCATACGGGGGCAGGCAGCGGCTGGACCGCGCGCAATGACGGCCTGATCAGCGCCGACCTCGGCAATATCACACTGGTCGGCCAGAACGTGACGCAGAATGGCGTTGTGACGGCGACGACGTCGGCTGCATTCGATGGCTCGATCAGGCTGTGGGCCCGGACCGACCAGTATCAGTCGATCTCGACGTCCGGCGGCGTGCAGACCATCAATGGCGCTTATCGCGGCATGTTCGGCGGCATCCTCACATTGGGGCCCGGCAGCCTGACGCAGGTGCGCGCCGACCTCACATCGTCCGATTTCGTGCTCGGATCCGACACGTTCAAGACGTCGTCGATCGATCTGGTCGGCAAGACCGTCACCATCGGGGCCAATTCCACCATTCTCGGCGAGGCGGCCAAGGTCTCCATTCTTGCCGCCGACATGACCGTCATTGCGCCGCTGCTGCCGAGCAGCGGCAGCACGACCTATAACGAGAAGCCGGATGACGGCAGCCGGATCTATTTCGACACCGGTAGTCTGATCGATGTGTCGGGCGTGCAGAATGTCCCGCTGGCGATGGAGCGCAACTCGGTCGCGGCGGAACTGCGGGGCGACGAATTCGCCGATCTTCCGCAATTGCGTGACGGCCCGCTGCGGGGCAAGACCATCTATGTCGACCGACGCGTTTCCGGCGTGAACAGCGACGGTACGACCTGGGTCGGCACGCGCTACGGCAATGTCAGCGGATGGCTCGGACTGCTGCCCTATCAGGCGGGCGAGCTGATGAGCAATGGCGGCTCGGTGCGCATCGAGTCCCGCGGCGACGTCATCACGCGGGGTGGATCGCAGATCATCGCGGTCGGCGGATCGCTCTCTTATGCCAGCGGTCATATCAGAACGTCGAAAATCCTCTGGAACAATCACCTCTATGATATCAGCCAGGCCACGCCCGACATGGTCGGCGCCGTGCTGTTCGATGGCGGCTTCACGGTCGATCACGCACGTTGGGGCGTCACGGAAGTCTATAATTCGATCTTCTCACGCCAGAGCCACTTCGAGCGCGGCTATCGGCAGGGACAGAGCGGTGGCCAGGTTCTGGTGACTGCACGGCACGCAGTGCTCGATGGCAATATCGATGTCAGCGCCGGCTATGGCGATCCCGTGCATGGCAATGCCAATGTCGCGATCGGCGGCAAGCTGAGCATCGGCGAAGCCGTCAGCGGAATCTATGAGCGCGTCCTTCCTGAGGTCGTGGTGGGAACGCCGTCATCGGTGTTGAAAGCGGATTTCGGCAAGGACTCGTTGCTCAGCAGCGATCGCGCATCGACGATCTATCTTCGACCGGACCTGATCAATGACAGCGGCGCCAAGGATGTCGCCATCAACACCAATCAGACATTCACGCTCAACGCCGATGCCAGAATCGTACTGGTGCCGGGTGGCTCCTTCAATGTGCTGGCGGCGACCGCCGTCATCAACGGGACGATCCGCGCGCCGAATGGCGATGTGACGATCCAGGCGCGCGTGGCGGGAGCCCAGCAGGCCAACACCCTCGCGCCGAAGATTGCCAAGACGATCACGGTCGGTGCCGATGCCGTCATCGATGTCAGCGGTCTCTGGATCAATCTGTCCGAAGGCGACAATGCGCGCACGCTGAATTTCAGCAAGAGCTGGGTCAATGGCGGCAATGTCACGCTTTCGGCGGAACGGACGCTCGATTCCAGCAATGCGGCGACCGGCGACGGCGCACTGAATGTCGCTGCAGGCAGCCTGATCGATGTATCGAGCGGCGGACTTGTCCTGGCGAATGGCAAGCTCGCCGGAACATCCGACGGCACGCCGCTCGGCAATGCCGGAACGATCTCGCTGATCGGCAATGCGATCGAGAAGATCCAGACCGGCCCCGGTCTTGTCATCCCACTGCCGAAGGTCGTGGCCTCAGTTTTCGCTGGCGAGTTGCGCGGCTACGGATTGGGCACCGGCGGGTCGCTAGCGATTGCGGCGGCCACGGTGCAGATCGGTGGCGATCCGTCGCTGACCGCCAGCGAACTCTATCTCGACCCGTCGTTCTTCCAGTCCGGCGGCTTCAGCAATTACCGCATCATCGGCTGGAATGGCGTCACCGTGGCGCCGGGCGCGATCGTCGAGCCCAAGGTCAAGAGCTTCTTGCCCGTTAATGTCGCGCTGAACCGGCTTGCGACGGGATCGCGACTGTCTGATGCGTTGAGCATCGGCTTCAAGGCGGATGAGTTGCGGGCCCCGACCAGCCTCGCGCTCTATGCGCCGAACTACGGTGCCACCTCGCTGACGACCGCAAACTCGGTGCCGTCGGGCGCCGACATCTATCACGTCGGTGACCGCGGCGTGGCCGGCGACATCATCCTCGGCGCGGGTTCGGTGATCCGCACCGATCCCGGCGCGACCGTCGATATCCGCGCGGCGCGTGAGCTTGCGGTGTTCGGCACCATCGAGGCGCGGGGCGGCACGATCAGGCTCGCCAATGATCAGGAGAGCGGCATCGCCCTCGACACCGTCGGCCCCGACAACGCCAACAGCGCCATCTATCATCGACCCAATGTGACGCTGTGGATCGATGCCAGCGCCCGGTTGATTGCCGGCGGCGTGGTTCGCTCCTATCAGAACTCGCCCATCAGCCAGCCCATCAACCGCGTCTTCGACGGCGGTTCGGTGTCGCTGACCGGCGGCAATATCGTGGTGCAGCCCGGCTCGGTGATCGATGTGTCCGGCGCGACCGGCACCTTCGTGCCATCGATCAAGGGATCGTTTCTGTGGGCGTCGCACCCCCAGCAATTGGCGACAGCTGCCGGCCAGATCACGCTGACGCCCGGCAACTATCTCTATTTCGATCCGACCCTGCTCGTGCAGCCGGGCGATCCGTCGCTGCGTGGCGCGACATTCGCGATCAATCCCAGTACGTCGGTGGCAACGTCGCTGCCTCTGGCCTTCAATCTCCCGATTCCCGGTTATGTTGCGAGCGGATCGACCACGCCGGAGACGGCCGGCAGCAAGATCATGCTGCGCGACGGCACCGGCCGCGTCTCCGATGTCGCGCGGGTCGGGGACAATCTGCCCGTCAACGCGCGTCCGCAATTCTGGGTCTTCGAGGATGGCCTCCAGAAGGCAGGTTTCGACAATCTGATCTTCGCGACGCAGGACGGCGTCGTCGTGTTTCGTAGCGACGCGCCCGTCGACCTGTCGGCCCGCAGCAGCATCCAGTTCCTGAGTCGCTATATCGGCGGCGACGGCTCGGTGACCGTGAATGTCAGGGCGCCCTATGTGGCGTTCGGCGGCAGCATCAAGGATGCCTCGGGCACCACCACCAATGGCGATCCCGCGGAAAGCGGCACCGGCAGTTTCACCGTCAATGCCGATCTGATCGACTTTTCGCGGACCACCACATTCGGTGTCAATCGTGCCTATCGCGGCACGCTCGGCGTCACCAGCCCGTTGCTCAAGACCGCCGCGCAGGCGGGCTTTGCGACCATCAATTTCAACAGCACCGGCGACATCCGCTTCAACGACACGCCGCCGGTTGGCACCACCACTGCAGCGTCGCTCAACACCTATGGCGATGTCACGTTCGCGGCGGCCGAACTCTATCCGCTGACCCGGACGGGCGCGGGCTTCGTGATCAATGGTTACGCTGTCGATGCGAGTGGCACGCCGACCATCAAGAACATGAACAGCACCGTCACGGTCCGCAGCAACGGAAATTCGGCGCAGGTGCCGCTCTCGGCCAACGGTTCGCTGACGATCGCGGCGCCGCATATCGTGCAGGGCGGCGTGCTGCGTGCGCCATCGGGGCAGATCACGCTCACCAATGCCACGGTGGCGCTGACGGCAAATCTCGCCGCGCCAGCCAACAGCAACATGATTTTGGCGCCGGGCAGCCTGACCTCGGTGGATCTCGACGGCGCCTTGATCCCATATGGCGTGACGCGCAACGGCACCGATTTCCTGTTCAAGGGAAATGCCGCAGCCGTCCCGCAAAAGCAGATCACGCTGACCGGAACCACCATCGATGTACAGGCCGGCGCGCAGGTCACGGCATCGGGCGGTGGCGATCTGTCGACCTACGAATTCGTCGCGGGCACCGGCGGTTCGGTGGACGTCCTATCGGGCCGCAACGTGTTCGCCGTGATCCCGTCCTATCGCGGCGCGCTGCCGAAGGAACCCGAAGGCCTCGCGACCACATCGCTCACCGTGGGCAACAGCGTCTATCTGTCGGGCATCCCCGGCCTGCCGGCCGGCAATTACGTCTTGCTGCCGGGCCACCTCGCATTGATGCCCGGTGCCTTCCGCGTCACCGTGTCGTCGGCCAATAGCGATCTCGGCGCAAGCACCAACCGGCAGACCGCCATGGGCGGCTATCTCACGGCGGGCTATCTCACCGATCAATTCTCGGGCGCGCGGGTGTCCGGCCGATGGTCGACATTCCTGGTGGAGTCGGGCGATGTCGTCCGCTCGCGCTCGCAATACAATGAGAGCACGCTCAGCGACTTCACCGCCAATGTGGCGCAGCTCAACAATGTCGTTCCGGTGCGGTTGCCGAACGAGCCGGGCCGCATCCAGATCAACGCGACCTCGGTGCTGACCTTCGAGGGTTCCGCACGGACATCGCCGGTGGCGGGCGGCCGCGGCGGACAGATCGATATTTCGAGCGGCGGTCCGATCCTGATCACCGGCACCGATGCCACCCCGGTGGCGGGAACGCTGGTGCTGCGGGCCGACCAGCTCAGCCGGCTCGAGACCGAGAGCCTGCTGATCGGCGGCACCCGCTCGCAGACCTCGGCCGACGGCAATGCCACCGTGCTCAACGGCGCGTCGGTGACGGTCGCGGCGTCGAGCGTGACGCTGGACACCCAGGGTACCGAATTCACCGGCACCGAAATCATTCTGGTGGCACTGAATTCCATCACCGCCAAGACCGGCAGCATCCTGCGCGCCACCGGTCCGTATCGCAGCACGCCGTCGCCGGATCTGCTGCTCGACCAGGGCACCAGCGCCACGCCGACCGCGGCCCAGAAGGCCAATGACGGCGCGGCGATCCTCGCCGTGACCAATGGCGCGCGGCCGAATTTCCAGCGCGGCAACGGCAAGACCGGCGTGCTGCCGGCGATCGGCAATGTGACCATCAATGCCGGCGTGGTGCTCGACGGCGGCAATTCGCTGCTGATCGACGGCGCCGTCGTCAACCTCGCCTTCGGGGCCACCAGCAAGCTGACTGCCAAGGCCGTCACCCTCGGCAGCAATCACATCAGCATCGGCGATCTCCAGCACGCCCAGACGGCGCCGCTGGCGGGCCTGCAGCTCGATCTGGGCGCATTGGCCGCATTGTCGCAGATCAACACCATGACCCTCCGCAGCCGCGAAACCATCGATCTCTACGGCGCATTCTCATTCGGCGGCATGGCGGGCGAGGGCAGCAGCATCACGCTCGACTCCGCGGGATTGGTGGCGACGTCGAATAGCAGCAGTGTCGTGACCATCACGGCGGGCACGGTGAACCTCACCAATTCGAACGGCGTGTCGGCTGCGGCCGTTCCAGCGGCCGGCACCGGCGGTCTGGTCGTTCGTGCGACGGATGTGACTCTCGCCGGCAATGTCTTCATCGACGGCGTCAGCGACACCCGTATTCTGGCTACAGGCGCGATCACCAGCACCAGTTCCGGCCTGTTCGATATCCGCAAGGGATCGCTGACGCTGGAGGCCGGGCAACTGACATCTGCGGCGTCGGTCAGTCGTGTCATCCAGGCGCCTAACGGGTCGATGATCGTGCAGGCCAGCGCGGGAGGCAACCAGACGCCGGCCACCAATGCCGGTGGCGCACGACTGAAATTGATTGCGCGCGATATCGCCCAGAACGGCAATGTCGTTCTGCCCGGCGGCGTCGTGGTGCTGCAGGCGACGGCCGGCAATGTGAGTTTCGGCTCCGGTTCGACCACCGATGTCAGCGGCTTCTCCAAGGACTTCTTCGATGTGACCCGCGAAGCGCCGGCAGGCCGGGTGGATGTGATCGCCACCGGAAATGTCGCGGTCGCGACCGGCGCTCTGCTGAATGTCTCGTCAAGCGGCGATGCCGGGACAGTCACGGTCACCGCTGGCGGCCAGTTCGACCTGCGTGGCACGCTCAACGGGCAGGGCGGTGCGGGATTCCGCAATGGTGCATTCAGCCTCGATGCCGGGACGATCACCGATTTCGACGCGATGAATGCCATTCTCAACGTCGCGCATTTCGATCGCGAACGTAATTTCCGCATCCGCAATGGTGATGTCGTCATCGGTGCATCCGCCAGTATCGCCGCACGCCGCTTCACGCTATCGACGGACAATGGCGCCATCACCGTCGCCGGACGAATCGACGCAAGCGGCGATGGGCCGGGCGACATTCGTCTGTCCGCATCGGGCAATGTCATCGTCGCGGGATCCGCAGCGCTCGACGCCAGCGGCGTGGAGCCGGATGCCGCGGGTCATGGTGGTGCCGTCGCTATCGAGAGTGCGAACGGATTTGTCGATGTGCAGGCGGGGTCGCGTATCACCGTCGGGGCGGGCGGCGACAATGGCGTGCTGTCATTGCGCGTGAAGCGCAACAGCAACAATAACGAGATCGACGCGAACACACATCTGCGCGGCACGCTGAGCGGCGTCGGCGCGGTGAATGTCGAGGCGTACAAGGTCTACACCAACACCACCACGCTCGCCTCGTCGGGCAGCGGTGCCGGCATCCTCACCTTCGCCACCATCGATGCCGACAACGCGCAGTTCATCAATGCGGCAGGGGCGGCGATCCGCGCGCGTCTGGCCGGTGAAATGCAGTCGGCGAATGCGGGCTTCAATGCGGGCCTGCTGCATCTGCAGGCCGGCGCCGAGGTCACCAGTTCGACATCGCTGACGGTCACCAATGCCGGCAATGTCAATCTCGGTGACTTCCGCTATGGCGGCGAAGGCGGCGTCCTGACATTGCGCGCTGCCGGCAACCTCAACATCAACGGCAATATCAGCGACGGGTTCTCGACCGCGCTGGCGGCCACGGGACAACTCTACTCGGTCAACGATGCCAAGGCGCGATCCTGGTCGTACCGTCTGGTCGCAGGCGCAGATCTCACTGCCGGCGATACGCGCCAGGCTCATCAGGCCGGCGATTTCGTCCTCGCTGCCGGCACGCTGGTGCGCACCGGCACCGGCTCGATCGAGGTCTATTCCGGTCGTGACGTGAACTTCGTCGGCCGCGCCTCGGTGCTCTACACGGCCGGCGTCGCGCGCGACCTCACAGGGCTCACGGCGGCGACCAGCGTGTCGCCTGTGACCTATGGCATCAATGGCGGCGACGTCACGTTGGTGGCCGCCGGCAATATCAGCAACGGCAGCACCGGGCAGTCGACGACCACCAAGACACTATCGCCCACGGCCATGAGCGAAGAGCTGATCACGGCGTGGCTGTATCGCCAGGGCAGTCTCGGCAGCAACGGCCTTCCCGTTGCAGGCCGGCCCACCAGCTGGTGGATCGATTATTCGCAGTTCGAGCAGGGCGGCGTCGGTGCGCTCGGTGGCGGCAATATCAGGATCAAGGCGGGCGATCCACGCAGTGAAAGCTCGGGCAACATCACCAATTTCGCTGCGGTGCTGCCGACATCGGGCCTGGTGAACAATGGAGAGATGAAATTCATCGGCGGCGGCGGCGATCTGGCGATCGAGGCCTCGGGCAACATCAATAGCGGCCTGTTCTATGTCGGCAAAGGTATCGGCGACATCCGCACCAGCCGCTCGTTCGGCACCGGCCGCACCGTCAAGGATACCTATGCGTCGGCGGCCACGACGGTTGCGAGCCTTCCGATCTATCCGATCCTGGCGCTGGGCGATGCGCAGCTCAATCTGATCGCCGGTGGTGACGTCGTCATCCAGTCGATTTTCAATCCGACGGTTGCGATGCAGGTGGCCCGCAATGCCGATGGCGGCGCTGCCAATCCCTGGAGCAGCTTCTTCACCTATACGGCCAATTCGGCGGTCACGATGACGTCCACCGGCGGCAGGACCTACGTCGTAGGCGACAACAATCTGCTGTACCAATCGGTCGGCTTCACGCTGAATCCGACCGTGGCAAATCCGAATTCGCCGCAGGCGACCGGTGCGCTTGCCAACTATCAATATGCGGGCGCCCCGTTCTCGACCTCGACGCCGCCGACGGCTGCCAGCGCGACATTGAGCGTGTCCAGCTCCAGCAATCCGCTGCTGCCCTATCTGATCGCGCCGCCGACCCTCAAGCTCACGGCGTTCAACGGCGATGTCGGCTTTGACGGCGCGGTGACGCTGTTTCCAAGTGCACGGGGAACGCTCGAATTCCTCAGCGCGGGCTCGATCCGCCTGATGACGCCCACGGTCAATGCCACCACCGGCGCTGCTGTCGTGGCGAGCCTCACCGGTCTCGCGATCTCGGACGCGGACCCGCTGCGGCTCCCGAATATTCTCGCGCCTGACTTCAGCATGGCGACCGCCCGCGCGCGTCTGAGCGACGATCCATCGACGGACTACACCAAGGAAAGCGACGTCGCGCGGGAGCGGCTGCACGCCACTTATCTGCTACATGACGGCGATCCGGAGCCGGCGCGCTTCTATGCCTTGAATGGCGATATCAGCTTCAGGACCGGCACCACGACCACGTCAGCCACCGCGATCCCGATCGTCTCGGCAAAGTCGGTGCGGATGCTGGCATCGCGCGATGTCCTCGAACTGCGGCTGCTCGCACAGAACGTCAACGACACCGATCTGACGCTGATCCGCGCCGGTCGCGATCTCAAATTCATCACGCTGACATCCGGCAATACCGGCAATAGTATCGACATGATCACGATCGCCGGACCGGGTACTGCGGAACTCGACGCCGGCCGCAATATCGATCTCGGCAATTCCAACAGCGGCATTCAGTCGATCGGCAATCTGCGCAACCCCGCACTGAGCAAGGATGGCGCGACCATCGCTCTCGGTGCCGGCATGACTGACGTCCAGTATCTGGACTTCGCCAACACCTATCTCGACCCCGCCAGGAATGGCGGCGTCTATGACGATCGTCTCGTCGCCTACATCCAGCGTCGCCATCGCGGATCGCCAGCCCCGACAGCAACCGAGGCCTGGACTGAGTTCCTGAAGCTCGGCGCCGACGATCAGTCGCAGCTGGTGCGCGAGGTGTTCTATGTCGAGTTGAACGCCTCGGCTGATCATGCCGCGCATACCGACCCGCGCAATCTCGCGAATTACGCGCAGGGCTTTGCAGCCATCGAGCGTCTGTTCCCGACATCGGCGACGGGTGCGGAACGCCGCGGCGATATCCGCATGGCAGCAACCCGCATCGCGACGCTGGATGGCGGCGATATCCAGTTGCTGACGCCGGCGGGCGACGTGATCCTCGGTCTCAATCAGGCTGCAGGCCAGATCCAGCAAGGCGGCGGCCTGCAGACCCAGAAGGCTGGCGGCATTTTTTCGATGTCCTATGGCGACGTGATGGTCGGGCAGGCCGCGGTTCACACGCTCGGTGGCGGCGACATCGGCATGTGGTCGACGACCGGCAATATCGATGCGGGCAAGGGTGCGAAGACGCGCAAGAACACGGTGAAGCCGGCCTTCCGCACCGACATGAACGGCCGCACCGTGTTCAGCCCGGGCAGCATTTCCACCGGCGCCGGCATCGCTACGCTGAAGGCGCTGGCGGGGGCCACGCCCGGCAATGTCTGGCTCGCGACGCCGCAGGGCTTTGTCGACGCGGGTGACGCGGGCATTCGCGTCTCCGGCAATCTGCTGATCGCCGCGACGGCGGTGCTCAATGCCACCAATATCCAGGTGCAGGGTACTGCAGTGGGCGTCCCGACCGTTGCGGCGCCCAATATCCAGGCGCTGACCTCGGCGTCGAATGTCGCTGCTGCTTCAACCAAGTCGATCGATCAGCCGGGGCGCGAGACCCGTGAGACGCCCTCAGTAATTATTGTCGAGGTGATGGGCTATGGTGGCGCGCATGACAGTGATGATAGCGGTCAGTCGTCGCGCGGACGTCAAAATCCTGGCATCGAACAACGGAGTCAGGATCCACGTAGCGCAGTGCAGGTTGTCGGCGCAGGGCAGCTGACACCCCAGGAGCAGCAACTATTGACCGATGAGGAACGGGGCAAACTTCGCTGAGCGGCGCTGAGAGGACGTCTTATTCAGTTCATAACGTCGCGGCTGCTGGCGCTTTTCGGACCTGAGGCGATGTCCAGTTAACGTCTGTGCTGCGACGGATAGCGGAAACGGCTCAAGTCCGCACAAAACGCGCGAATTAGGAGTACGGGTCCTTGTCAAAGTTGACGTTTACCTCCTCGAATGGGAGGCGAAGCCGTTTGGCCTCTCTCGAAGAAATCTCCAGCATGGTCGGCACACCATATTCCGTATGAAATAATGGATGCCGAGGAAGGTGGAGTTCAGATTCCACGCTTAAGCTAAGGGCTGGGCCTCAGGTCAGGCCCTTGATTTTCTTGCAGGAGGTTGTGCCTGTCGATGACAGGCTGACGATCTGCGACGTCGATTTTGCCAGCACCAGATCTTTCTTCGAGATGAAGCGAAGCGTGGCGCGGGGATTGGCGTCGCAGAAGCGCGACAGCGTCGCAGCGGTGGCCGGGATCGTGTCCTGTTTTGGAATGACGCCGATGCCGCCATCTTTCAGGATGAAGGCGTCCTGCACATTTGGCATCAGCGCCGTGGCTTCGCAGACCTTGAACAGTGAGTCATAGGTCTGCGGCGTCATCTGCAAATCGCCGGCGAGGCCGCCGAGGAGATATTCGCGGCTCTTATTGCAATTGCTTGCCTGGGCGGTCGTTGAGACCGCCAGCAACAACAGTGCAAGACCGAACGCCCTCATGCCGACAGCGCCTCGAGACGCGAGGAGGATTGCGGGCGGGGCAGGCGATAGGTCTCGGCGGCGCAGCGCTCCCATGAGAGGTCGCGCGCATGTGCCCTGGCGCCGGCGGCGAGGCGGGCGCGCAGATCGCTGTCCTCGGCCATCTGCTGGATCAGGCTCGCGATCATCTCGACCCGAGGCTGCACAAGCAGGCCGGACTCGCCAGCCACCACGGCATCGGGCACGCCGCCGATATCGCTGGCGATGCTCGGCAAGCCACTGGCCCCGGCTTCGAGGTAGACCAGACCGAAGCCCTCGACACGGCCGGAGGACTCCGGAAGCCCAGTGAGACAGAAGAAATCGGCGGCGCCATAGAGATCGCGGATATCCTCGTTGGAGAGTGCGCCGAGCAGGCGGACATCGCATTGCGAGGTGTGGATCAGGTTCCGCACTTCATCCACATAGTCGGCTTCACCCTCGGGGCCGATCACCAGCCAGGTGATGCGCTCACGTAGTTCCGCAGGAAGCCGCGTCATTGCCTCCAATGTGAGATGATGCCCCTTGCGGCGGGTGATCCGTGCGACCGTGACCATCACAATGCGATCTGGCGCGATGTCGTGATGCGCGCGCATGGCCGCCCGGTCCTTGCGGCGACCGGACCAGAAATCCGACACGCCGAGGCGGATCGCATGAATGCGGCGTTCGTCGATGTCGAATTTTTCACGAAACAGATCGCGGGTGAATCGGCTGTTGGCCGCGACCTCGGTGCGCGGACCGAACACGCCGCTGGCGCGGATCGCGAGCCGCTTCAGCGTCGTCTGCGTTTCGTTGATCTCGGTGCCATGCACGGTCATCAGCATGCGGGCCGGCGTCCGGCCCCGCGCGAGTGCGACGGGAATGAAGAAAGGCCAGTCGGCGGCATGCACCACATCGAAAGACGCAGCATCGATGCGGCTGCGCGCCAGTACGATCTTGGCGGGCAGGTCGCGTGCCGAATGAAGCCCGCCCTTGAAGCGATGGACGGGGAACGGCGACTCGCGATCGGCCTCGGATGTATCCTCGCCATAGTCCGGCGCAACCATCGTGACCTTGGCGCCGAGTTGCGTTGCCGCGACGGCGATCTCGCGTGCATAGGTACCTATGCCGCCCCGCATCGGAGCGTATTCGCTGGAGAGCAGCAGGATGTTCACGTCTGCAATCCCGAACCTCAGTGCGCGGGCGATGGCGTCAACCCGCGGGTATCCTGGATCTGCTGGTGATAGGTGTAGACCCGCGTCAGCTGTGTCGCCGGTGTGAAGTTGGCGATGGCATCGGCCACACGCAGCGGATCGAGCGTTCCGCCGTCGATGGCGTCGCGGACATCGATGAAACGATCGGCCAGAGCTTCCACCATCTCGTCGCGCGAATCGCTGCGTGGGATCAGATAGCCGCTCTCCCCATCGTGAATGACGGATTCCAGCTGCGGCAGGTGAACGGCGACGGTGGGACGCCCGACGGCGAGCGTCTCCAGCACGCAACGCGGCATGCCTTCGAATTCGGATGTCAGAATGCCCGCATGTGCGCTGGCCAGCGTCGAGGCCATGCCGAGCGCGTCCTTGAATCCGTGGCGCACGGTGATGTCCTCAATGGCGGCGAATTCCGGGAAGCGATGTGGATCGCTGGTGCCGATATAGTGGAATTCGAGCGTGCCTTTCTGCTTCTCCTGCAGCTTCTCGCGCAGCCGCGCGATGGTGCGGAACATGAGCGGCGGATCCTTGAACTCGTCGAGACGGCCCGCAAAGATCACGCGGAATGGATCGGTGCTCGCCGGGAACGGCTGCGGCTTGAAGATATCGGTGTTCACCCAGGTCCACAGCGTATCGATCTTGTCCTTCTGGGCCGGGTAGGTGTTTTTCAGCCGCTCGGTGATGAACGGATTGACGCAAAGAAAATGTGCGCTGGTGTTGACGGCGAAGCGCTCACCGAAATTGTGCACGAAGGAATATTTCTTGAGCAGCGAATCCATCTGCAGCTTTGGTGCGCCCTCGCCATGCAGCATCTGCACATAGGGCCGGCGCAGCAGCGTCGGCAGCCATGAGAATTCGACACGGCGCAGATCGACGGTGCAGCCGCGCTGGCGGATCAGGCGTGACACCGGAATGAAATAGCGTAGCAGCGCCGAGAAGAACTGACCGGTCAGCGAAGAGCGGATCGTCTTCGCCGCTTCGCGCGCCTGCTGGTCGGTATAACGCAGGATCGGCAGGAAATCGAAGTCGCGGCCGCGGAAGGTGAGGCGGCGGACCTCGCCGAGTTTCAGATCGCCGATGGAATCGACGCCGACAAACAAGAGATCCGTGTCCTCTGGATGAAACGTAATGAAGTCGCGGATATAGGTCTCAAGGCCGCCGACTTTCTGCCCGCGCGGATCGAACGGGTGGATCAGGCAGATCTGGTAGCGACGTTTGGTGGGAGCTGCATTGCGGGCGCGCAGGCCGAGGGTCAGCGTGGACGTCATGCGGCTTTCCTTGTGCGGGGCGTGGTGAGGAAGCGGGTGCGAGCCGTGAATATCTGAGGCAGCGTGCCCGCGAGCAGGCGCGGCACTGCGGCGGCACAGCGCGCATAGCGCGGAGCGAGGCGGCTCGGATTGTTGATCATCCGCCAGGCCCATTCGAGGCCGGTCTTTTGGGCGAATGCCGGTGCGCGCACTTGCGTGCCGGCGATGAAATCGAGCGAGGCGCCAATGCACAGGAAGCCGGTGCCATTCAGCTCGTCGAGACAGCGCGAGGCGAAGACTTCCTGCTTGGGCGCGCCGAGCGCGAGGAAGCAGAGCTTGGCGCCGGATGCGCGAATGCGTTCTATTGCCTCATCGGCCTCGGCGGAATAGGCGTTGAAATTGCGGCCCGGCGCAAAAATGCCGGCGACCTCAAGCCCGGGATAGCGGCGCTTCAGTTCTGCGGCGGATTTTTCAAGCGTCGGCGTGTCGGAGCCGAACAGAAAGATCGGCAGACCCTTTTGGCCCGCGGCGGCACACAGCGGTTCCACGAGGTCGGCGCCGGTGGTGCGCGAGATCGGAACTCCGAGCAGACGGCTCAGCACGACGATCGGAAAGCCGTCGGCCGTGACGAAGCGCGCGCGGCGATAGGCGGCGCGGAAATCAGGCTTGTTCTGCAATTGAACGACATGATCGAGGTTCAGTGTGCAGACGCTGAAATTCTCACCCTGTTCGGCGGCATCGACGATCGATGTGACCGCTTCCGACAGCGATGACACATTGATGGTCACGCCATCGACTGTGAGATTCTCGGTCGTATGAATTCTAGCAGCATCGGCCTTTAGCAAAGGCTGTGTGTCTACCATGTCAGGTCCCCTGATGACGATGTGGTCGAGTTACGCCTGCATGCACACACTACCTGCTCATCAATGAAGCAGCGCCGCACACAGAGTCGAAAGACACTCTCCTCGACATGGTGGACATGAAAACGAACTATTGCGACGCAACGATGGCGGTGTGGTCACGTGATACCAGAACACGCGCAATCTCGTTTTGAATCGGTGGAGAGTGAATATGTTCGAATGCTCAAGGAGAAAGTCGCTTGCGATTCTTGCAGGCGCTACACTCGCTATGCATCGCAATGCGGTCGCTGCTCCTCAAACGCAGGGCCAGGCGGAAAGTCTTGGAGCGATTGCGGCGAAAAATGGATTTCTGTTCGGCGCTGCTGCAGGACCCGTCATCGATAAGGACGTCGGTTATCGCCAGCTCTACACGAGTCAAACGAGAATCATTACGACGGATGTTGCACTGAAGATGGGCACTATTGCGCCACAAGCAGGCGCGTTGCGCTTCGAAGCAGGCGATCGATTGCTACAGTTTTGTACCGCGAACAAGATTCCCATGAGGGGCCACTGTCTGATCTGGAACGATTGGGTGCCACAGTGGATAAAGGCCATGAGTGTTGATGAACGTAGAAAATTCTTCGATAGTTATATCGAACAGGTGGTGGGGCGTTACGCCGGCAAGCTGCATTCATGGGATATCGTCAATGAGCCGTTCTGGCCGGGACACAAGGCGCCGGGTGGCTATCGGCTTGGTCCCTGGTACGATGCGTTCGGGACTGACTATGTTCGCCGCGCTTTCGAGCGCGCGGGGCAGGTCGATAAGACCACGAAATTCGTGCTCAATGAGGCGCAGACCGAACGTGATGACGATGTCGGCCGCACATCGCGCGCGGGCATGCTCCGTCTCGTTGACGAGTTACAGCATGCAGGCGTCAGGTTGCAGGCGGTCGGCCTTCAGGGGCATTTGCAGCCGCGCTATCCGCACGATCCGCAGCGTTTCCTCGAATTCGTCCACGCGCTCGCCGAGCGAAAGGTGGACATCTACATCACCGAATTCGATGTGCGTGACGACACATTCCCCGACGATGTGCTCGCGCGTGACAAGGCGATCGCTGATACCGGCGAGAAATTCCTCAATTCGGTGTTGCAGGTTCCCGCCGTGAAGGCGGTCATCGCCTGGCAATTGTCGGACCACTATTCGTTCTACAAGGGGATCGCTCTCCAGAAAGATCCGCTGACCCAGCGTCTGCCGCGACCATTGCCCTATGACGAGAACATGCAGAGGAAGCCGCTCTGGTTCGCCATGGCCCGCGCCTTCGAGAATTCGAAGCGCGGCTGAGCTCAGGAGAAACGGGGCTGACGCCTGACCATGCGCAGAAGCGTCGGCCCGTACAAAACCGCGAGAACGGCGACATAGAGCGCGGCGCCGGCGGCGATATGGGCGGCGAGCACCGCATATGATTTCGCCTCCGGCAACCGGGTGAGCAGCATCGCCATGGCGAGGGTTGCGATGGCGATGCGGGCGAGATGCGCCCAGGGCAGCGTGAGGCCGAAGCGTGTGAAGCCGAGCGTAAAGCTGACCGATGCGGCGGCGATCGCCGAGATCACCGTCGCAGCGGCGGCGCCGACCAGTCCCCACAGGTGAATGCAGATCAGGCTGGCGACGATGGTCACCGTCGCATCGATGGCGGAGACCACGACCATCAGGCGCGTCTTGCTGTGGAGCAGGAAGACCTGATCGCCGAAATGGGCGCGGATATTGCGGATCGATCCCGCCAGTGTCGAGAGCGGAAGCACCGCCAGTGTGACGGCCTGGAACGGCGCAGCAATGAGAAGATGCACGATCTCGGCGCGCAGCAGGAAGATGCCGGCGATGCTGGGGGCGAGTATGCCGAGCAGCAAGGCGCCGTTGTCCGCGAGCTGGCGCATCGCGGCGCGGCTGCCGCCTTGCTCCATACTTTTCACGGCAAGCGGGAAGGCTGCGGCGGTCACCAGCATGGCGGCGACGGCCGCGGCGCGCTGGCCGAGCCCGTAACCCACCGCGAACAGGCCGGCGGCGGCGACACCGAGCATGTCATTGATCACGAAGCGTGACGCATTGAGGCCGACCCAACCAAGTGCTCCGCCGAAGATCAGGGGAATGCCGTAGTTCAGTGCATGGCGGATGATCTCGCGATCGATGGGCCAGAGGCTGCGGCTGTAGCCGATCCAGGGCAGGACGATCAGCGCGGCAAACAATTGTGCAGCGGCATAACCGAGCAAGGGCCATTCCGGCGCCGGGCTGACCAGTTTAATCAGCAACAGGCCGAGCAGAAAACCGACGGCCGGGCCGACGATCTGCTGGATCGAATAGACGCCGATCTGATGACGCACACGTGCGCGCTCGGCAATATAGAGATTGAGCGAGCGGCTGATCACGTAGGCAACGGTGGCGCCAAGCAGCATCGGATTGGTGTCTGCGGCGATCACCGTGTAGAGCACGGCAATGACGGCACCGCTTTGCAGTACCAATGACAGCAGAATGACGACATTCTCGGTGCGATAGAAGCGTTCGGCCTCGATGCCTTCCTGATAGCGCCCGAAGAACCGCAGCGCATATTGCGACCACCACGCCAGAAAGCCGATCTGCAGCAGCTCGTGCGTGGCGGTGATCAGCGTGATCACACCCAGCGTATGTTCGTTGACCACATGGGTCCACACGATCATTGCGACCAGCTGGAACAGCGGGCCGACGATCTGCGCGGGAAGATAGAGAATGGTACGTTTCAGCAGCATGGGTTACGCCCCGAGATAGCGCAGCAGGCGCGGCGGCGCCCACTGGCGCAGGGCCAGCAGCGCAGCGCCGGTGACGACAAGGGCGATGGCATATATCAGCACTGTCGCGACGATGCTGCCGAAGGCGCGAAAACCGCCGAGGTCGCGCAGCGCCATGATCACGAAGATATGCCAGAGATAGATGAAGTAGCTCCCGGCGCCCAATGTGGCGAGCAGGGGAACATCGATGCGCAGAGCGAGCAGGAGCGTGCTGAGCGCGGCGGCATAGCCGAAAAAGGCCATGGAATCATAGGCGGCCGCGTCTCCGATGCCCGCTATGCGTACCGCCATATAGATCGCATAAGCCAGGATCGTGGCGACACCGAGCGTCGGCATCATATCGAGCAGGACCGTGCGGATCGACGCCCGTGCCACCAGCATGCCGAGCGCTGCGAAGGCGAACCAAAACGGGATGTCGCGCATGCGAAATTCTTCGATCACGCCGTCACCGAGACCGAAACGCGCCAGCGCGGGATCTAGATAGCTGCCGGTGATGAGACCGAAGGCGATAGCCAACAGCAGCAGGACCTGCAGCCGCTGCTCCGCCTGTTCGGGTACGCGGGTGGCGAACCACAGCACCAGCCACAGCATCAGCGTGCAGCCGATATAGACGAACACGTAGTAATAGACGAAGACGTAAGCGAGGCCGAAGCGGGCGAGCGTCGTGGTGATGCGGTGATCCATCGCCGGATTCATCAGCGCCATATAGAGATAGGCGGCGACAAAGGCGATCGCATAAGGGATCACTGTCGCAATCAGCCGTTTCATGACGGGCACGCGGCCGGACAGGCCGGTCAGATAGCCTGATGCGAACAGGAAGATCGGCACGCAGGGGCGCATGAAGGCGTCGAGCGCGATCTTCCAGGGCGCATCGAGCGGCTGTTGCAAGGCATGGATGCCTATTACCATCAGGATCGCGACGCCGCGCATGGTGTCGATCGCACCGTCTCGGGTGACCGCCGATGTGCGGGCCGGCTGCGTCACGGCCCCCGTGTCTGCTTGTGCAAGGCTTGCCATCGGTCAGATCTGCCCGCGGAGTGACGCTGCGGCGACGCGGGGGCGGAATTGTCGGTCATAGAGATCGTTGAGCGCGCGTCGCAGCGGCGTCTCGAAATAGCGCAATGACAATACGCTGAGCACGGCCAGGACGGCGATGGCCACCGGCAGCAGCGCGAGTTTCCCGCCGGGCAGGATCGGCGCAAGATAGCGCGCGGCCAATGTCAGCACGAGGGTCGCGACCGGAATATGCAGCATATAGGACGAGTAGGTGAGATCGGACCAGCGCTCGAAGCCGAGCTTCGAAAATAGCGTGGTCTGGCCGGAGCAGTCGTGATGGATGGCGAGCAGGGCGATCGCATAGATCATGAGCAGTGCGACGAAGATGTTCAGATAGGCGCCGAACGCGATGAAGAGAACCAGCGATCCGCTGAGCAGGCCGGGAAGCGCCGGCAGTGCGGCGATGCGATCGCGATAGAGATAGCAGGCGATGCCGAGATTGAAGGCCGGCAGCGCGCGGAAGGCGCCGCCTTTGTTGATCCAGTCCGGCCACGGCTCGGTGCCGGCGATGATCGTGACCAATGTATTGGCGATGAAGGGGACTGCGACCAGCGCCAGAATCACCGGCTTGCGGCGGCTGAGCAGGATCGCCATCAGAGGAAATAGCACATAGCAGAAGAATTCGGCCGAGAGCGACCAGCTTGGAAAGTTGAATGTCAGCCGTACGCCATCGATGGCATGCAGCAGCAGAAGCTGCGCCGGGATGTCGGAGAACGGATAACGCGCGGGATTCTCGCCGCGCGCGATGCCGAAATACAGCGCCAGGGCGATCGCGATGTAGAAGGCGAGCGTGGCGAGATGCAGTGGATAGATGCGGGCGAAACGCCGCCACAGGAAGCGACCGACGGCGGCGGGCGATCCCACTTTGGTGAGATACTGGCTCGCGATCACATAGCCGGAGATGACGAAGAACAGATCGACGAACAGGTTGAAATGCCAGGTGTGATCGACCAGGAAGCGACCGGCCGGCTGATCCTTGACATAGTCGGAGTAGTGCAGGACCACGACAGCGCTGGCCGCGACAATCCGCAACCCGTCCAGATGCCGTGTCTCGGTCTTGGTATCCTGCAAGCGTGAGTCCCCGGTTCGATGCAATGGTCGATGGCGCGGTCAGCGGGCGACCACGTTGTCTTTCGGTGCGGTGCGCCGTTTGCTGGCGCTGGCGGCGAGTTCCGCAATCAGATCGATGACGGTGTCGTGGTCGCTCGCGGCAAGCGCATTCCACCGGGCGAGATTTTGATTGGCCGCCGCCACATATTGCGGACGCCACTTTGGCGTGGCGATCGCGGCGCCGATCTGCGCTGCGGCATTGCCGTGATCGGATGTGTCGATGAAGATGCCGGAATTGCCGAGCACTTCGTGGAACACCGGCGCATGGGGCGCGACCACGGGCAGGCCGGCATATTGCGCCTCCAGCAGAGGCAGGCCGAGGCCCTCGTCATGCGAGGTGCATAAAAAGATGTCGGCTCGATCGAGCAGGTGCGTGACATTTTCCGCGGACTGATAGCCATGCAGGGTTACGCCGGGCATGCGCTCCAGCGTCGCCCAGTCGTCGCCCCAGCCCTTGCGTCCGACGATATCCAGCGTCGCGCCGGGAAAACCGTGCTGGCGCAGCGCGCCGACGATATGGCCGGCGGCGACGAAATTCTTGCGCGGCTCGACGGTGCCGAGCGCCACCACGCGCAGCGGAGCGGCGCTGACATCGCGCGCATCGCGTCCCGCCGATTGCAGATTGAAGACGTTGCGCACCGGGGGGCGATACAGCGTGATCTCCGCATCGTCGCGCGTGTAAGCGCTGATCTTGCGCAGCGTGTCGCGCGAATTGGTGAGAAAGCGCGGATAGTGCCTGAGCGCGATCCTGAACGGCACAGCCATATAGTGCTTGGCGCGGATGTTCAGATCGTCGCTGCGGGTGATCAGGAAGTCGTCGTGAATATAGGGCACCACGCGCTCCGCGAACGGCCGCAGCAACGGGCTCGGCGGAAAACCGGGACAGAGCAGCAGCGCGTTGGATGTCGCGAGGCGTGCGGGCAGACCGAGCGTCTGCGTCGTGATCATCTGGCGCGTGCCGCTGGATGTTACGGGAACGACGTCAAGCGGCTTCAGCGCCGTTTCGGAGAACAGTTCCTGGGTGATGCGTTCGAGGCCGGTGACGTGACGGCCGAGATGGGTGTGATCGACATAGATGGTCATGCGAACTCCTGATGTCGAGCCAGCGGCTGCCGCGCTCGCATCGGCGGCGCTGCGGGCCTCGGATCACGTGGCAGCAGCAGCGCGATCAAGAGCACCAATTGCGCCAGTTGAATGTTCTTCGACGAAAAACTGACCGAGCTTGCCGCGATCATCAAGATCAGCAGGATAATGGCCCAGGCGGAGCGGCTGGAACGCCGCATCAGCTCGATGGTGAAACAGGTCAGCCCCAGGGTGATCAGGATCGTGTGGACGAGGCCGAACTGCACGATGCACGATACCCAGAAATTCTCGATACCGTAGTTCAGGCCGAGCTGGGATTGCAGCGCATTCACACGTACCGGGCTGGGCCCCAGCACCAGCTCGCTCCACTGGAAATGCGACAGCATGTCGAAGGTCGCGACCCGGGCCAGAGCGCTGCCTTTGTCCGACGAGAAGCGGAGCAGCATCTTGTCGAAGATGCCAAGCGAATAGGCGGCGAAGATGATGCCCACGGCAGCGAAGATGAGGCAGATGGCGCCGACCGCCACCAGCAGCGGGATTCGCTTGCCGCGAATGAGGTTGAACGCCTCGAACAGTCCCACGCCCGCGAGCATCGCGAGCACCGTCATCAGCGCGGTGCGGCCGCCGAAGGCCATCAGCGAGCCCAGCGCAAAGGCGATCAGCGGAATGCGGATGAGCAGCGGTGGACACACCGCCGGCCGCAGCACCAGCGCCATGATATAGGCGGCGACGATGCCCGAAGCGGTGAGCGGATGGCCGAGCAGTGCCGCCGAGCGCCATTCGCCCATCACGATGATGCTGCCGAGGGTCAGCGGCACGATACGGTGGCCGGAGGCGAATTCGTAATAGCCGATCAGAATATTGAGCAGCATTGTGGCATGCAGCGCCCAGATCAACGGGCGACGCTGCTGCGGCGTCAGACGCCAGATCAGCAGGCACAGCAAAACCGGCAGCAGGAACGTGTCGATGATCACCGTGAAGGGGCGATCGAGCACGAACATCTGGATCAGCAGGCAGAACCAGCAGAACAGATGGATCAGCAGCAGCTTGGCTTCGGAAAACGCGCGGTTGATCTCGCCGATCGGATCGCCGCCCCGCATCAGCAGCAACAGCGTCGCCAGGAAAGTCAGATAGGTCGCCGGGTGCAGCTTCTCGAGGAAGTTGCCGCCCGCAGTGAGATAGTGGATCTTCAGATTGGTCAGAACGCTGCCGGATAGCGTGAAGATCGCGACCATCGCGATGGTGAGAATGCCGATCACCGCGAGCGTAATGAGTTGCGCGACGTCCGGAAGCGAACGTCGCCGCGGCATGCGCGCGCCGCCCGCAGCAGCGAAAGCACCGTGCCGTTGCAGGTGGTGCGGAGATGCTGTCCGCATCAGCGTCACCGGCTGGCTCCCGCGGTTGCGGGGACACCATAAGGCTTGAGGTAGGCCGAGCTGCGATAATAGTCGTAGAAGCGGATCTTGGAGAGGTCGACCTGGGTCAGCACCGTGCCGAGGATGCGATCGTGCACGGGCGCCAGCAGCTCCATCGTGTGCTGCACGACCTCGCGCGGCGTCCTGTCCCAGGCGGTGGCGAGCAGGATCCGGTCGGCGAGTTCGGCCAGCGCGCGGCCGTCGACCAAGGGAATGAGAGGCGGCGAGTCGATGATGATCAGCTCGTAATGCGACTTGAGGCGCTCGAGAATCTCGACCATCTGTTCCGAGAACATCAGCTCGGTGATGACATCGACATCCTTCACGGCGGGCGACGGCAGGATCGACAGGCCGCTGGAGCGATCGAACAGCAGCGCATGCTCGAGTGGCACTTCGCCGGTGGCGACCTGGAACAGGCCCGCATCGGCATTGGGGCAGAGCGCACGGGTCATGCCGGGATTGCGCAGATCGGCATCGATCAGCAGGGTCTTGATGCCGAGCGTGGCGATGGAAAGCGCGAGATTGCCCGCGAATGTCGTCTTGCCTTCGCTCTCGAGGCCGGATGTCACCAGCACGATCTTGACCGGCGCGACCTTGCGCGCCCGCTGGATCGACAGGCGTACGGCGCGGATCGCTTCGGCGAAGAAAGTGCCGGGCTCTTCGATGGCATAGCGCATCAGTGGCGGCTGCAAGGATGGCGGCAACAGGCGCATGGTGCGCGGATCGTAATTTCCGAGCTCGGCACGGCCGCGCTTGGCGCGGGTGGCGAGTTCGCGCGCGCCAATGGCCGGCAGCGCGGCGAGGGCCGGCACACCGGCGATCGTCTCCATCTGTTCCAGCGTTTTGATCTTGCCGTCGAGATAGTCGATCAGGAATGCCAGCACGGTGCCGGCGCCGAGGCCGAGCAGGAGAGCGAGGCCGAGAATGAGCTTGGACTTCGGCGCGGACGGGAACAGCGGCACGCTGGCCATGGAAACGATGCGCGAATCCGGCAGCTCCAGGCTTTCCTGTGCCGTGGTCTCCTTGGAGCGCGCGAGATAGGATTCATAGAGCGTGCGATTGGCCTCGGCCTCGCGCTGCAATTCATGCAGGCGCACAAGGGCCTGGCCCGAGGTCGTCGAGACGCCCTGCAGCTTGTCGAAACTGTCCTGCAGCGAGGCCTCGCGCGATTGCGCGACCTCGTAGTCGTGCTTGGTGCTCTCGATGATGCGCCGCAGCTCTTCATTGATGAGCTTCTGTGTATCCTTCAACTGGGCGCGCACATTTGCGACCAGGGGATGGCGCGGGCCGTATTTGCTGGTCAGGTCGGCGTCGTTCTTGGCGATATCGGCATATTGCGTGCGCAGCTTGCTCACCATGTCCGAGGAGACGGCGGCATTCAGCCCGCCCGCATCGGCGCCGGACTTGGCGAGCTGCTGAACCTGGTCATATTTCGCGCGCGCCTCGGCGGTCTGCACGCGGGCGGCGATCAGCTTGTTGTTGAGGTCGGTGATCTGCTGGTCATTGACGGTGACGCCTTGTGCCACCGACAGATTGTTGGCGGCGCGATAGTCGGCGACAGCCTTCTCGGACACCACCACGCGATTCTTGAGATCGTCGATCTGGCCGCCGAGCCATTTGGCGGCGATCTTGTTCGCATCGGTCTTGGCGCGGACCTGCTCGTCGAAATAGGCGGATGCAACGGCATTGGCGATGGTTGCCGCCTTGCTCGGCGATTCCGAGCTCACGGCGATATCGACCAGGAATGTGGTTCCCTGGCGTGTCACCTTCATGCGCTGCTGCAGGATGTCCACGGCATTGGCGCGTGCGATCTCCTCGGCGCTGAGTCCGCCGGACTGGCCTGAACTCTTGAACAGGCTCTTGATGGGATCGAGCAGGCCGGGCTTCGGGATGAACTCGATATCCTCGGTCAGCTTCAGCCGATCGACCACGCGCTGCACCGTGGCGACCGACTGGATCAGCAGCGCCTGGCTTTCGATCGTCGCATCGTCGGTGCCGATATTGGTCGGCGTCGTCTGATTGGTCTCGATCATGGTGGCGCGACGGGGATCGACCAGCACGGTCGAATTCGCCGTATAGAGCGTCGTCGCCATCAGGATATAGGTAATGGCAACGGCGCCGAGCCCAGCGGCCGGCGCGACGACCGCGCGCCAGCGGCGGCGCAGGATGCGGGCCATCTCGCGCAGATCGACGGTCGGCGCCTTCCATCCTTCCACCGATGTCGGCACGGGATCCGCGGCAGGATAGGCTTGATCAAAATTGCGCTGTAACATTGATCCCTACCTGGTGCTTGTCATAGCTGAACAGCGGCGTGTTGCTCTGGCGCGATGTGTAGCGGTGATAGGCAGAGATCGCGCTGAACCGGTTCATCAGATATTTGACGCTGGCATTGGTCGAGGTGACCGTGTCGCGGCGGTCCTGGCCGAAGAAGTTGTCGACCTCGTAGCCGGCGGACGCCGACAGTACGACATTGCGCAGCAGCTCGTAGTCGGCGCCGATCTGCACCGCATTGGCCAGCACGCCGGTGGAGCTGGTGTCCGAGGTCTGCGTCACCAGCTGCTCGGCCTTGACATGGATGTCGAGCATCCGCGTCGGGCTCCAGGTCAACTTGGCGCGATAGGAGGGGCCGGAGACCGTGCCGATCAGCGGATTGTCGAAGCGCTGCTCCACATAGCCGCCGCCGAACTCACCTTTCACCAGACGGCCGAGACCGACGGTGAAGCCTGACAGAACGCGATAGCCGGTGGAATCGATGGACGAACCGGGAATGCCGCGCAGATCGCGTTGATTCCCCTCGGCGCCGGCGAACCAGCCGAGCGACGGCGAGAAGGCGTAATCGATCCGGCCGTGCACCGCATAGATCTGGCCGTCGCGGGCGCTCTGGTCGATGATGCTGCCATCCTGCGCGCGCGCGGTGCCGAATTCATAGGAGTCGACGCGTGCGCCCACCGAGCCGGTCAGCCGACCCCATTCCTTGCGCACCGTGAGGTCACCGGAGAACAGATTATAAGGTGTCGGTGTGATCGCATTGGTTGGCGAACTCAACGATCCCACGCCTTCGTTCAGATGCGCGATCTGGAAGCTGCCGAGCACGACCATGTCATGGGCAACATCGAACCAGCCCGCGCCCTTGAGGCTCGCATTGGTCTGGTCGAGGCTGGAATACTGGTTATAGACCGTGGTCTGCGAATTCAGCTTGAGATCGATGCCATGGCGCTCCCACAGCGTGTAGGCGCGCAGGCTTGGCTCGATCGTGGCCGCGATGTCCGAGTTCTTCTGCGTGTTCGACGCAAATACATTGCTGTCATAGAGCGCGCCGGTCATCAACGAAGGATTGAACATCCACGACCCCGAGCGGATACCGACCGGCTCATAACCCGGATGCTGTCGCCCCTTCACAGGCGTGTCTTCGGGCGCTACCGGCTCGATATCGTTGTCGCGGGCGTCCCGATGTTCGAGTTGCGGCAGGGCGGATGGCTCGAAGATGCGCTGGGCATTCCATGGCGCACCCAGGGGATCCATGGTGTTCTGGATCGCCTGCGCACCCGCAGGGGACGCGATGCCGAGCAGTACCGCAGTTGCTGACCATGGCGCGAAGCGCCGGGCATGACGCATGGCGGCCATCGATCGGAGCGCATGCCTGCGCGCGGCGATCGCATCAGCTACCGATGATGCCGGCGAACATTTCATCATACATCCCTTGCGAAGGCATTTCCGTCCTTCGCGATCGAATAATCGTTGTCGAGACTCGATTGCCGCTCAGAAATTCACCGCGAAGCCTGCAAAACCGGCAAGGCTTTGGTGAATGAAGCGCCCCCGCTAGCACACACGCTCAACTCACGTTTGATGAAACGTCCCCCAAGCTCGTGACAACGTGGCGTGCGAACTAAAGTTCGTCGCACTGCACAAGATTACGCAGCGCAAAGAGACGAGACTATGGCAACGCAACACCGAAGCAGGGGATGTCGCGGTCAAGCGCTCTCACTCATCAAGACAGAGTGGTGAGAATGAGATGAGATTTAGAAATATCGCTCGGGAACACGCACATTGTCTCCGGGATAAAGGAGAACCGGCGCATCCATGGGATAGATCTCTTCGACCGCCGAACCTGCGCGACGTAGATAGACTTTGTTCTCGTTGGCCCGATAGGTGTATCCGCCGGCGGTAGCGACAGCGTCGAGAACGGTCAGGCCGACTCGATACGGATATTCGCCGCTCTTCTTCACTTCGCCGAGAATGTAGAAGGGGCGATACGCGACCATTTCCACACTGACGCGTGGGTCCCTGACGATGCCTTTGGCCAGAGCCGAAGTGATACTGCGCTCGAGTTGCTTGGTGGTGAGCCCTGCCGCTTTCACCTGACCGGCCAGCGGAACCGATACATTACCATTGGCGTCGACTTCATATTCGCCGGTGATATCAGGCTCGCCATAGACTTTGAGGCGAACGCGATCGGTCGGGCCGAGGATATAGGCGCCCGAAGGCGAGGCAGCGGAGAGGCGTTGTTGTGCTGAAACGCTCGGCGCATTGGCGATGATTGCACCAAGCGTGAGCAAGGACAGGACAAGTAGACCGGACAACCGGCGAAACGATGACATGACAGACCCCCAACAAGGTACCACTCAAGTCATCTGCACGAGTTCGATGACATTTGATGGCGAACTGTCCGGTTAAAAACGGCGAAAGAAAGTTTGACGTCGCTGTAGCGTCAGTAATCGCGCCGCGCGATCGTATTTCCACACTCTGCTACAGAACCATGATCTCCGTGCCCTCGATCGCAACACAAGTGAGCACGCCGCTACGCCAGGCACCGGTATCGATATTCGCACGATTGTCGCGAATATCCGCGTGTGGAACCGGTGTGTGACCGTGCACGACATAGAGACCATGATCTGCGGTGGAATTCAGGAACTCGTCGCGAATCCACATCAGATCGTTCGGGTCTTGAGCATCGAAACGCACGCCCGGACGAATACCAGCGTGAACGAACAGGAAGTCTCCGCAGCGAATATTGTTCCGCAGGCAACGCAAAAAAAGTTGGTGTGTGGTCGGCAAGGCCGCGCGGAGCGCGTGTTGCATGTCGTCTGCAGTCTGACCGCGTGTCGATGCGATGCCATAGGACGCCAATGTGGCGAGACCGCCAAGCTGAATCCAGCCATCGAGCACAGCAGGATTGTCGTAGAGGAACTCCTCCATCAGTGCTTCATGGTTCCCGCGCAGGCAGATTGCATGGTTTTGCACCATGCGTACTGCCAATAGATCGATCACACCTTTCGAATCCGCGCCACGATCGATGTAGTCGCCGACATAGACCTCGCCGGCGAAAGCGATCGGCCGGCGTTCGATATCTTCATCGATACGATGGATCACCTCTTGCAGGAGATCGGCGCGGCCATGGATGTCACCGATGGCATAGATGCGTGTCTTGGGCGGCAGCGCCGCCTTGCTTGGGCGCTGATATGAAGAAGGGCGACGCGGCATGATCGTCAAACTATGACGGGGAACTTGCTGCGGTCAATTTCAATCGCCCACACACCATCTAGTGGTGTGGCGACAATGTCGGCGGCAGACTCATGGATGAACCCGGCGGCGGAGCGGGTCTGCGATCTAGAAGAAAAAGAATCGGACGGAGGTAATAATGGCGAGCCAAGCAAGCGCCGTCGCAAGAATGATAAGATAACGCAGCTTGCGATTGGCGCTGTGCGTGGGATCGGAGAGCGACTGATCCATGACAGCCTCGTCCGTTTGTGGTGCGAAGCCGCTCATCGCATCGGCACGCAACGCATCGGCACGATCAGGCAGCACGAGGAGCCGCGCTTCCGTTGTGTGGGTCTGTGTGGTCCGCCTCAACGCCATGGTCGTAACCGACGATGTCCGACTGAAAATTACTGTTGGTACGCGGCACCTAATGCCGGGCTGTTTAGCATTCGATGAAAAATCACGTTCGAATCGCAGCCATCACGGTTTCACCTCGAACGTGATGAACGAAATCATGCACCGGTTCGCGCGAATGCGCGATGAGAATTTCGAGCACAATGTTCTGCCAGATTTTTGCATGGCTGCCCCGAAGCGAACGCAGCGCAAGGCAGTCATAAATTGCTAAGCGCTTTTTCCCACACAGAATTTTTCGCGCCGCACAATCTTGCGCATGCGTCGTGCTGCAAACTCATGCACGCCAATACCGCTTTGCGGCCCCAATTCGCGCAAAGAGTTAAAGGAACTTCACTGGCGAAAGCTATTCGAAGTGTGGGGCAGGGCATTTGTGAGCATTCGCATCAGCGAATGCCATGATGCTGACGAACTAGTTGTGTGTCACGTCGCCCGCGCTGAGGAGAGATTACCCACCAAAGTTCCAGCAGGGAGCGTCAACCAAATGGTCTCTACTGTTTCAGTTGGTCTCGAACGAAGCAAAGTGACTCCGCTCTGGAAAGGGCAACAGCTTATCTCGATGCGCCCGGTGGAACTCGCCGGTGGCTACGGAACCTATGGCAGCAGCGCCTATCGCGGTCGTCGCAAGGCGATCGTCCGGCGCGAACCGTCGGCCTCCATCACCAAACGGTTGTTCGACGTCACGGCATCGGGCTCGGCGCTGCTGTTCTTCCTGCCCTTCTTTCTGGTCGTCGCCGCGATCATCAAGGCGACGTCGCCTGGGCCGGTATTCTTTACGCAGTATCGCTACGGCTACCGCAACCGCACCTTCAAGATCTACAAGTTCCGCTCGATGCGGAGCGATCTCGGCGACAAGCTTGGTGTCCAGCAGACGGTGCAGGGTGACGCGCGCGTAACGAAGATCGGCAAGATCCTGCGCAAGACGAGCTTCGACGAGCTCCCCCAGCTCATCAATGTGCTGAAGGGCGACATGTCACTGGTCGGGCCGCGCCCCCATGTGCCGGGGATGCTGGCTGCCAACATGCTCTATGAAGATCTCGTGCCGTATTACTTCCAGCGCCACAGTGCGCGTCCGGGGATCACCGGTCTCGCCCAGATCAGTGGCTGCCGTGGCAGCACCGTCGATCCCAAGCTGGCGATTGCCCGCATCGATTACGATCTCGATTACATCTCGAGCTGGTCGATGGCGCGGGACATCCGCATCATCGTTCAGACGGTGCGCAAGGAATTCATTTCCGGCAACGCATTCTGACCCAAGTGGCTGCCTGTCCGTGAAGGATGTAACCGGAAAGGATGTGTCCGGCTGCGCGATGAGTGCTGCCGCGCATCCAGGCGTTCTTCAGATCGAAACTGCCTCGAACGAAGGGTGACAGCGATGACCGCCACGCAACGAACCAAGCAGATCCTGAAAGATACGTTCCCGTCCATGTGGCTGCGCTGGCGCTTCATGAAGCGGCCGAAAACGGCCGAGCGCGAGCTGAACTATCTCGACAAGATCGTGCCGGCCGGCGCCGTCACGGTCGATGTCGGCGCCAATGTCGGGCTTTATACCCAGAAGCTGGCCAGGCTGTCGGGCAAGGTTCATGCCTTCGAGCCGTCTCATGACATGGCCGCGCTGCTGCGCCGGACCTCGGCATCGAATGTCAGCATTCACGAGATCGCATTGTCGGATCATGAGGGCGATGCCGATCTCTATATTCCTCAGAGCGAAGACGGGCTGGTTCATGGTCTTGCCTCGCTGGAAGCATCGCATGCGCCGAACACCACCAATGTCGTCGCCGCCCATGTACCGCTGGCGCGGCTCGATGGCGTGATGAAGGACGACGTCGCTTTCGTGAAAGTCGATGTGGAAGGGCATGAGCTCAGCGTGCTGAAGGGCGCGACCGGCCTGATCGATCGCTGTCAGCCGGTATTTCTCGTCGAGGCCGAGGATCGCCATCGATCCGATGCGACGAAGTCGATTTTCGATTTCTTCGGGGCCAAGGACTACAGAGGCTATTTCCTCGCCGATGACGACATCGTCCCCGTGGATTTCTTCGATGTCCGGACAATGCAGGATCCCGATGCGCTTCTGCCCAATGGTGGCCGCAAACCCGGGCAATCCTACGTGAACAACTTCTTCTTCTTTCCGCGCCATCTCGACGGGGAGCTGATGCTCAGCAGCTGAGATCTCGCGGCATCAAGGCATGATCCCGAAAAGTGCTACCGGTTTTCGGATCAGATCATGCCTCTAAAAATGGGGGCGTCCGGGTCGTTCTGACCGCGGACCATAAAAGACAGGACATGCAATGCGAATTGCGATGATTGGCGCCGGCTATGTCGGGCTGGTGTCAGGTGCGTGCTTTTCGGACTTCGGCCATCACGTCACCTGCGTCGATACTGACCAGGGCAAGATTGATGCGCTCAATCGCGGCGAGATTCCGATTCACGAGCCTGGCCTCGATGCGCTGGTCGCCAGCAATGCGAAGCAGAAGCGTCTGAATTTCGTTACCGACATCACCAAAGCGGTGGGAGACGCCGAGGTCGTGTTCATCGCCGTCGGCACGCCGTCGCGGCGCGGCGACGGTCATGCCGATCTCACTTATGTCTATGCGGCCGCCCGCGAGATCGCCAGATCGATCACCAAATTCACGGTGGTCGTGAACAAATCGACCGTTCCGGTCGGCACCGGCGACGAGGTCGAGCGCATCATCCGCGAGGAAAATCCGGACGCCGAGTTCGCGGTTGTCTCAAATCCGGAGTTTCTCCGCGAAGGCGCGGCGATCCGCGATTTCAAACATCCGGACCGCATCGTGATCGGTTCGAGCGATACGCGCGCCAAGCAGGTGATGGCGGAAGTCTATCGCCCGCTGCATCTCAACGCGTCACCGATCCTCTACACCGATCGCCGCACGGCGGAACTCACCAAATACGCCGCGAATTCCTTTCTCGCCACCAAAGTGGCCTTCATCAACGAGATCGCGGATCTCGCCGAGAAGGTCGGCGCCAACGTGCAGGAAGTCGCGCGCGGCATCGGGCTCGACAACCGCATCGGCGCGAAGTTCCTGCATGCCGGCCCTGGCTATGGCGGCTCGTGTTTCCCGAAAGATACGCTGGCGCTGATCAAGACCGGCCAGGACCATGAGGCCCCGCTGCGCATCGTCGAGACGGTCGTCGCCGTCAACGACCAGCGCAAGCGCGCGATGGCCCGCAAGGTGGCGCATGCCTTTGGCGGCAACTTGCGTGGCAAGACCATCGCCATTCTCGGCGTCACCTTCAAGCCGAACACCGATGACATGCGCGACGCGCCGTCGATCCCGCTGATCACCGCATTGCAGGACATGGGCGCCGAGATACGCATCTACGACCCCGTCGGTATGGAGCAGGCCAAGAAGGTGTTCGAGAATGTCACCTTCTGTGAGAGCGCCTATGATTGCGCGCGTGGCAGCCACGCGGTGACCATCGTCACCGAATGGGAGCAGTTCCGTGCGCTGGATCTGAAGGAGATGGCGTCGATCATGGCCTGTCCGGTGATCGTCGATCTCCGCAACATCTATTCGCCCGAGGAAGTGATCCGCAACGGCTTCCTGTATAGCGGGGTCGGCCGCCCGCAATCGGTGGCCTATTGAACTGTAGCCCGGATAGCTGAGCCTGATCCGGGCTACGAAAAGGCTACTGCGTGGCTTCGGTCTTCGGCGTCATCGTGCTGTCGACCGAGGCTGCGATGTGATCGTCGACGCCGTGGAACAACGCTTCAAGGCCTTCGCCGCCGAGATACCAGCTGCCGAAGTAATACGTCGCTCCGACAATGGCTGCGGCCATGATGAGGCCTCGGCCCACGGAGATGACGATGTCGGCCTTGGTGATCTGATGCATCAAGCTTTCCCGTTGAGGGCCATCTTTAGCCGACATGTCTTGTGACGTGGCGGCGGTCCTGAACGCGCCGAGGAACTCGACAACGAGCAACAGGGCGATAAAGCCCGCGGACAATAGCGAAATTGAGACGAGGGGCCGGCTGCCGAGGCCGAATTCGTCCATCGCGAGCGAGCCCATCGAATAGGCAAACAACGCCGCGCTGCCGCCGCCGATCACGATGATCGCGATCAATTCCAGGATTCGTCCCATGTCTGACCATCTCTGCTGGGGATAGCGGATTCAACCGTCGCATTTGCGACAATTCACCCCAGTTTAAGGCGCGGCTTCGACACTGATTGATACTAAAGCGTCACAAATGTGCGGAACCAAGGTATATTATGACAGTTGCATGTGAGTTTGGGGGGCGGGACCTTGGCGTGGGGCAGCAGGATGCGGTCTAGGGGGGTCATCATCGCATTGGCGCTTGCTTTCGCGTCGCCGGTTTCGGCCAACGAAATCGACCAGATGGCGTCCAATCTGGAAAAGAGCTGTTCAAATCATTTTCGCAAACGGCCGAATCGTCCTTCGAACGATTCAAAGAAGTTCTGCAGTTGCTTCGCAGCCGAGTTCACCTCGACCATCTCCCTGCGCGAAATCGACAGTGCGGGTGGATCGGTGACGCCTGAAATTCAGGAGCAATTTGAGCGCGCCACAGAGCATTGCGCACGCGATGTCGCGCCGGCTGTCGCACAAGCCGGCAGGGCATGGGCGATGCAGGACAACTAGAGCATGATCCCGAGAGGTGGCGTGCGGTTTTCGGATTAGATCATGCTCCAATATGGAGACGTCTGCATTCGATCGTGTCGTGTCGCGACGCTGACTCACTCTCGCCTCATTTGATGCCGAGGTTGTGGCCGTTGGCGCATCGGGGACGTCTTCGCGCCGGCATCGGGGACTGTTCAATTGACGATATCTCGCTCCAAGGCGCAGCCCGCGTCGCGCATGCCCGCATCCGGGCTGAAGCAGAAAGCAGGGCCGGCGGTCGAGGCCGTATCGATCGCTTGCGCCCATTTGTTCGCGGTGGCAGCCATGGTTGTCATCGCCGGTTTGGTTTTTTACGCGAGATAGGATTGATGCGTTCAATTTGGCTCGGGCTTGTTGCTGCAGCCCTTACGCTCTCTATGGTTAGCCCGTCGGCGGCGCAGCGTGTCCTGTCTTTCGAACCGCTCGCGATGGATCCGTATTCCACCGTCTATGTCGATAATGGCTCCTGCTCAGCCGGCAAGGTGTTGAAAGTGCAGGGCGCGCCGAACAACCAGCGCCGCAAGAAGAGCTGCGTGCCACTGTCCGATCTGCGCGGGGCCGCCGGCGCCGTCGCCCCGGCCAGGCGCTAGGGCCCGTTCCGAACGGCGGAGACGTGGCGCCTTCAGTTTGCCGGCTTCGGCAATGCCGACGGCCGCCCGGCGACATAGCTATTGATCGCTTCGAGCAGTTTCGCTTTCACCGCATCGACATCGTGAGGATCGGTCGTCGCCGCAACGGTGAGTTCGACGACGCCGTCGCCATCGGCGAGATTGACCACTTTCGAGACCTTTGCGTGCGGCGCTGGTTCGCGCTGTACACGGACATCCTGCGCGAGATCGGCGACGAGGTCGCGCCCCATGCTTTGCGCTTCGACGCCGGCGCGCACCGGGAAACTGACCTCGACCTTGCCGGCGCTGGCGCCGGGATAGGTCGATTTGTTGATGATCGCCGATCCCCACACCGAGCCGTTTGGCAGCAGCACCTGCACATTTTCCGCGGTCTTGAGTTCGGTCATGAACAGCGACAGCGACGTCACCGTGCCGGCTTTGCCGGCCACCTCTACATTGTCGCCGATCTTGAACGGCCGAAACAAAAGCAGCATGACGCCGGCCGCGAGATTGGCAAGCGTGCCCTGCAATGCCAGGCCGATGGCCAGCGACGCAGCGCCGAGTACGGCGACGAGGCTCGCGGTCTGGATGCCGAACAGCTGCAGGACTGCGATGCCGACGACGGCCAATACTGCATAGCGCGCCAGCGAGGCGACGAAATTCGACACCAGCGGGTCGATCCGCCGGGTGTGCGAGAGCGCGCCGGTCACGATGCGATCGGCAGCGCCCGAAAGGTAGAGGCCGATGGCCAGCAGGGCGGCAGCGTAGATTGCGTTCAGCCCATAGAGCAGCAGCGACGCCCACAGCGTTTCGAAGTTAATGGTCAAGGACAATCCCTCAAGCTTGTCGGAGTGAGGGCCAACGCATGGGCAGATCGATTGATCCCGATGTGAGGGTCTCTGTCACGAAGATTGGGAGCTGGATACCGCGGATAGCCTGACAACTGGCATCGAGATTGCTAGAAAGGGCATCGGCATTGCCAATGTCGATCAGACCGGCTTGCATGCCAATGCCGGTTCCGAATCGAGATTGGATCAAGCCAAGTGGATACGCCCAAGTGAAACACGAGACTTCCGCTCCGATTGCAATGCAGAGCGGCCTCGCGGCATCGTATATAAATATGAGCGAGGCGGAGGCAGTCGATCTGGCCCGCGCCCATTTCGGCATCGACGGCAAACCGACCCGTTTCGCCACGGAAAAGGACGACACCTTCCGCATCGCGCCGGCGCAAGGCCAGCGTTATGTCCTCAAGGTTGCCAATCCCACCGAGGATGTCGCCGAGATCGATCTGCAGATCCGCGTGCTCGAACATGTCGCGGCCCGTGCGCCCGAATTGCCGATCCCGCGCGTGATCCCCAACGCAGCGGGCGACGGCCACTTTCTCTATACCGACCGCGCCGGTCAGCGCCGTCAGGTGCGGATGATGTCTTTCGTCGAGGGCCAGCCGCTCAGCGAAGTGCTCATCGATGTCCGCGGCCGGGAAGAAATCGGCCGCTTGCTGGCGACGCTGCGTCATGCGCTCGCCGATTTCAGCCATCCCACCGAGACCCGGGTCGTGCCGTGGGACGTGAAGAACCTGCCGACGCTGGCGCCGCTGCTGCCGGAGATCACCGACACTGTATGGCGGGCCAGGCTGGAAACGGTGCTGGAGCGCTTCGCCTCCATCGAGCCGCGCCTGAAGCAGTGCCGCCAGCAGGTGCTGCATAACGACTTCACACGCTCCAACATCGTCGCCGATCCCCGGTTGCCGACCTTCATCAGCGGCATCATCGATTTCGGAGACACCGTGCGCACCGCCATCGCCATCGATGTCTCGACGGCGATGCTCAATCAGTTGCCGGAGAAGATGGAAGGCGAGATCTTCGCCCATGGGCGCGATCTCCTGCGCGGCTATCTTGCCGTCGCCGATCTCACCGAGGAAGAGCTCGCGCTGATCCCGCCGCTGATCATGTCGCGCCTGACCACGCGTATCCTGCTGTCCACCGCGATGGCCAACCGCGTGCCGTCGGTGGCGGACTATGTCCTGCGCAACAATCACATGACCTGGGGCCAGATCGACTGGTTCCTGGGCCGCTCGATGGACGATCTCGCGGGTGAGCTGATCGACCTCGCGCGCTGATAGACGAACACATTACAGGAGCATCCCATGTCAACGACATCAGCCCAGCGCGGCAAGATGGTCAACGGTTTCGATCCCGCCACGGCCTCCAGCCTTACGCCTGAAAGCCGCAAACTCGTCGAGCGCCGCATCGCGCTGCTCGGCCCGGCCTATCGCCTGTTCTACAAGGACCCGGTCGAAGTCGCGCGCGCCAACGGAGTGCTGCTCTATGACAGCGAGGGCAACGAATATCTCGACGCCTATAACAATGTTGTCTCCATCGGCCACTGTCATCCGCGCGTGGTCGAGGCGATCACGAAGCAGGCGCAGACCATCTGTACCCATACGCGCTACATCCAGAAGGGCATTCTCGATTACGCCGAGCAGTTGCTCGCGACCTTCGATGGCCCGGCGCGCCATGCGATGTTCACCTGCACCGGCTCGGAAGCCAATGATCTCGCGGTGCGCATGGCCAAGCACCACACCGGCAATCAGGGCATCATCATCACCGACGAGGCCTATCACGGTAATTCGGAATTGACCGCCGGCTTCTCGCCGTCGCTCGGTCCGTTCTCGCCGCTCGGCACATTCGTGCGCCGCGTGCCGGCGCCGGACAGCTATCGCATCGCGCCGGAAAACATGGGCAAGTGGATGGCCGAAAAGGTCTCCGAGCAGATCGTCGACTTGCAGCGCCGGGGTGCTGGCGTCGCCTGTTTCATTGCGGATTCCATGTTCTCATCGGACGGCATCTTCTCGCATCCGACGAACCTGCTGCAGCCCGTCGTCGATGTCGTTCACAAGGCCGGCGGCATCTATATCGCCGACGAGGTGCAGTCCGGTTTCGGCCGCAGCGGCGAGAAACTGTGGGGCTATCAGCGCCACGGCATCACGCCCGATATCATCACCATGGGCAAACCGATGGGTAACGGTTACCCCGTCGCCGCCGCAGTGATGCTGCCGGAGATCGTCGAAAAATTCGGCCGCGACAACCGTTACTTCAACACGTTCGGCGGCAACACGGTGGCGATGGCTGCGGCGCAAGCCGTGCTCAATGTCATCCAGGACGAGAAGCTGGTGGAGAATTCGCTGAAGGTCGGCAAGATCCTGCGCGAAGGTTTTGAAGCGTTGGCGAAAAAGTATCCGGGCATCGGCGATGTCCGTGGCTCCGGTCTCTATGTCGGCGTGGAAATGGTCAAGGACCGCACCACCAAGGAGCCCGATGCCGCCGCCGCCGCTGCCATCGTCAACGGCCTGCGCGCGCGCCGGGTGCTGATCTCGGCGACAGGCGCCGCCGCCAATACGCTGAAGATCCGCCCGCCGCTGGTGTTCACCGCGGCCCATGCCGATCGCCTCCTCACCGAGGCCGATGCCGTGTTCGCGACGCTCTGATGTCGCGCGAACAAGCCATCGCGCGCATCGACGCGCAATTCCAGTCCGGCGAGTTTCTCGCCGTGCTGGACCGCATGGTCGGTTACAAGACCGAGAGCCAGAGCGACAAGCGCGGCGAGGAGCTGCGCGCCTATCTCGACGAGGAGCTGGTGCCGCAGTTCACGGCGCTCGGCTTCACCACGAAAATTGTCCCGTCGCCATCGGGCCGCGGGCCGAATCTGCTCGCCACCTATCACGAGAGCGACGATCTGCCGACCGTGCTGATGTACGGCCATGGCGACGTCGTGCCCGGCATGGAAGGCGAGTGGCGTGACGGCCTCGACCCATGGCGCTGCACCACGGTGGGCGAGCGCGTTTATGGCCGCGGCACCGCCGACAACAAGGGCCAGCACGCCATCAATATCGCTGCGCTTCGCGCCGTGCATGAAGTGCGTGGCGGCAAGCTCGGCTTCAATGTGAAGTTCATCGTCGAAATGGGCGAGGAAATCGGCTCGCCCGATTTGCCGAAGGTGTGCGAGAGCCTCCGCGATGAGTTGAAGGCCGACCTGTTCCTCGCCTCCGATGGCCCGCGTCTGTCCGCCGAGCGGCCGACGATCTTTCTCGGCTGCCGCGGTGGCCGCCGCATCCATCTCGATCTCAAGCTGCGCGACGGTGCGCATCATTCCGGCAATTGGGGCGGATTGCTCGCCAATCCCGCGACGATCCTCGCATCGGCGATTGCGACGTTGGTCGATCGGGATGGCCGCATCCTGCTGGACGCATTGAAGCCGCCCCGCATCACCAACCAGATTCGCGCGGCGCTCGCCGATGTGGTGGTGGCGCCGACGCCGGATGAACCGTCGCTGTCGGAAGGCTGGGGCGAGGAAGGGCTGACGCCCGCCGAGCGGCTCTATGCGTGGAATACGCTCGAAGTGCTGGCCATCAATGCCGGCAATGTCGCGAACCCCGCGAATGCCATTCCCGGCGAAGCGCATGCGGTGCTGCAGCTTCGTTTCGTCGTCGGCACCGATATCGAGAATGTCGTGCCGGCCATCGAGAAGCATCTCGCGGCGAAGGGCTTTGGCGACATCAAGGTCAGCCAGTCGCAATTCTTCAGCGCCTCGCGCACGGATATCGACAATCCCTGGGTCGGCTGGGCGGTGGAGTCGGTACGCAAGACCACGGGCAAGCCGCCCGCGCTGCTGCCGAATTTCGGCGGCTCGCTGCCGAACGATGTGTTCACGGATATTCTCGGCCTGCCCACCGTGTGGGTCCCGCATTCCTATCCCGGCTGCTCGCAGCATGCACCGGATGAGCACATCCTCAAACCGGTGACGGCGGAGGCGCTGCGCATCATGGCGGGGATGTTCTGGGATTTGGGGGAGAAGAAGTAGCCGTCATTGCGAGCGCAGCGAAGCAATCCAGAAAGCCAGGTGAGGAAAGACTGGATTGCTTCGTCGCAAGGGCTCCTCGCAATGACGCGGGAAAGGCCTTACCCCTCCACAAACGCCAGCAGCACGCCATTCGCATTGGCGGGCGGCACGACAACGCCGACCTCGGTCTTCGCACCCGCCGACCCCACAGCCTTCTCCGCTGCCGCCAGATCGCCGGCGATGAACACCAGCGCCACGCCGCCGCGCGCCGGTGCGCCGTCGAGCGACGTGCCCGGGAAACGCTTCGCCAGCACATCCTTCGTCATGAACACGAAGTCCGCACGATCGCCGCCCGAGGGCACGGCCACGGCGTCGTCGCTCTCCTTGCGGGTGGTGCCGTCGATCAGCTTTGCCATATGCGCCGCATCCGCTTCCGGCTCGGTGGTGACGATCAGCACCTGCTTCAGGCGCTTCGCCGTATTGGCATGCGTCATCAGCTCGGGAATCCAGACCGTCTCGCGCGTCTTGTGCTGGCAGGCGAAAATGCGCAGCCCGCCCGGTGCTTCGACGATCGGCCAGTGAAACACGCGAAACTTCGCCGCGCTCACGGTGCCGTCCGGCAGCGTCACCGGGCGCTCGAAATCGGTCGGCCCGATCGGCTCATAGCCGCGTGCGCGGATTTCTTCGGCGCCTGCAGCGGAATCCACCGCGGTGAAAGCGATGCGCTCGACGCCTTCGCCGCGCTTGGCCAGGAAATCCCGCATCGGCGCGTTGTGTTCGGTCTCGGCGATCACGCCGAGCAGTTCGACATAGTCGGGGTCGAGCATGATCGTGTAGTTGCCCGAACCCATCTTGGCGCTGTGGGTGCCGCGCGGCGACAGCGTGAAGCCGAGCTTCTTCCAGATTGCGGCTGCGGCATCGAGGTCTTTGACGGAGACCACGGCATGGTCGATTCCGATGATGTTCTTGAGGGTCACGCGTGCACCACCTTGCATTGGATTGGGCGCGTAAACTATGCAGAATGCGGAACCGCCGCAAGGGAACGGATCATGTGATCTGCCCCGCGTTTCGCTAGGAATATCCCGCAAGAAAGCGGGACCGGAAAGGCTGACGATGGAAACCGCAAATGCGCCCTGGCCGAATTCGCTCTGGGCCGCCGTCACGCCTGCTGGGCCCGACCTTCCGGAGCTGACGGGCAGTGTCGAGGCCGACGTCGTCGTGATCGGCGCCGGTTTCACCGGCCTGTCCACGGCGCTGCATCTGCGCGAGCAGGGGATCGATGTCGCTGTCGTGGAGGCCGTCGAGCCCGGCTGGGGCGCCTCCGGCCGCAACAACGGCCAGGTGATCCCGACGCTGTCGCGGCCAGATCCCGAGGACATCATCAAGCGCTACGGTGGTGCCGGCGAACGCCTCGTCGGCCTGATCCGCGACAGCGCTTCCATCCTGTTCGATCTCACCCGTCGCTACCAGATCCAGGCGGAAGGCGAGCAGAATGGCTGGATCCAGCCGGTGCATTCGCCGGGCCGCATCAAGATCGCCGAACGCCGCGTGCGGCAGTGGTCGAAGCACGGCGCGCCGGTGGAGCTGTTGTCGTCGGACGAGATGAAGAAGATGCTCGGCTCATCCGCATGGTTCGGCGGTTTCTGGAACAAGTCTGGCGGCCACATCAATCCGCTGGCGCTGGCGCGCGGCCTCGCACGCGTGGTGCTGGAGCAGGGCGGCCGCATCTATGCGCGCTCGCCGGTGGAAAGTTTTACCCGGCAGGGCGATCGCTGGATCGTCAAGACCGCCAAGGGGCAGATCAGCTCCCGCGCATTGGTGGTCGCGAGCAATGCCTATACCGGCGAATTCTCGAAACAGCTTTCGCCCGGCATCGCGAGCGAGGTGATGCCGGTGCTGTCCTGGCAGATGGCGACGCAGCCGCTGTCGGAGCAGGCGCGCCAGACGATCATCCCCGGCCGGCAGGCGGTGTCGGATACCCATGGCGAGCTCTATTTCATGCGCTACGACGCGCGCAATCGCCTCGTCACCGGCGGCAATGTGATCGGCTTCGGTGACAAGACGGGCCGGCTGAAGGAGATGGTCGGCGCGCGGCTGCAGCGCCTGTGGCCGGAGATCGGCGACGTGAAGTTCGACTATGTCTGGAACGGCTATGTCGGCATGACCACCGATTTCCTGCCGCGCATGCACAAGCTCGGTCCGAATGCATTCGGCTGGACCGGCTGCAACGGCCGCGCGGTGGCGCTGTCGATCGCGCTCGGCAATGAATTCGCGAAAGCGGTGCGCGGCGTGCCGGATGACGAGCTGGCGCTGCCGTTCTCCGAGCCGGTGCCGATCGCTGCGCACGGATTGATGCGATTGCTCGCGCCGTTCATGCTGTTGGTCTATCGGCGGCGAGACAAGAAGGAAATTTAGTCGTCATTGCGAGGAGCGAAGCGACGAAGCAATCCAGTTCTTGGCTCTCTGGATTGCTTCGCTTCACTCGCAATGACGGGTGACAACTACGCCGTCGCCGCCTCTTTCTTCCTCGTAAAATCCCCGCCGGGGATCGAAGCCAGCAGCGCCTGCGTGTAGGGATGCTTTGGCCGGCCGAATACCTCGCCGGCCAGCCCATGCTCCACCACCTCGCCGTCCTTCATCACGGCCACGAGATCGCAGATCTGCGCAGCGACGCGCAGATCATGCGTGATGAACACGATCGACAGGCCGAGCCGTTCGCGCAGGTCGTGCAGCATCTTCAGCACCTGCGCCTGCACGGAGACGTCCAGCGCCGACACCGCTTCATCCGCCACCAGCACATCCGGCTTCAGTGCGAGCGCGCGCGCAAGCCCGATGCGCTGGCGCTGGCCGCCGGAGAATTCATGCGGATAGCGATAGAGATGCTCCTGGCGCAGGCCGACAAGCGTGAGAAGCTCGACGACCCGCTCCGTT
>WPCJ01267407.1_pt1 | contig 41400 bp, 29 predicted proteins | sample 5399831 | NCBI WGS metagenome assembly WPCJ01 (sample SAMN12869470, study PRJNA574797) | sludge metagenome | isolation source: wastewater treatment of pH10 | place: China:Beijing | collected 2019-05-20
CTTTTTAGTCCGTCCGAGAAAGTAAACGTGCATGATGCCACATCCGTCAGCAAATATTTGCGTACGTCATTCTTTCTGTTATTTTTTGATTTGATGCCGTCCATACAATCTTCCATTGCTTAGGTGAATATTTTTAATGGCCGCAGCCAAGACAGCGAATATGCTACTTTTACAGGGCTTTGCAGATAGGTGTGTGAATTATTAATAAATAGCCGGATAGGGAGGTTTAGACTTTTATTTGTCGATAATTTTTAATTCGACTCCCCCTTTTGCAATCGCTGTTTCTCTGATTCGTTTTGATAGTTCCGTATCTGTTTTACCATTTAGCGCTTTTCGGATCGTAGGGTACGTTACATTGAGCAGTTTCATGATCTCTTTTCGTACCGAATAGTCAACTTTTATGATAGTATTCTCCATTCTTCTTATAAGTGAAAATTTTTCTATACTTTTATAGTGTTTTTTCAAATTGAAACTTTACGCAAAGTTATAGACAATTTTCTAATTGTCCAAATTTTATAGGACTATTTTCTATTTTTTCATGAAAATAATACAAAGGTTATATCAATATATAAATGAGAAGGGGGTAAGGCCGGCTGAGTTTGAGAGGACGATTGGCCTTTCCAATGGCTATATAGGGAAAATGTATGCAAGGCTTTCGGATGTAGGAGAAGGCGTTCTTATACAGATAATAGAAAATTGTCCGGATTTGAACCCCATGTGGTTGATTTTAGGCAGAGGTGAAATGTTCAATGATCCGGGAGATAATAATATCCCTGAATCGGTTTTGGATAAACTCATCGGTGAAATCAAAGAATTATCAGCCAAAAATGAGAGACTAAAAATGGAAAATGAACGTTTGTCCAATGAGATAGGGAAAAAAAGCCTGTCTTATAATCCTTCTTCTGTTGTCGAGCCGTAATTGAGGCCATATAATTTTACCATCCATTTGGTCGAAAAAAAAGGAAGTTGCCTTGTTAGAGACAACTCCCTCTCCAAAAAAGAACCTGATTTTTATCTGAACGTGTAGCGCAAACTGAGTGCAAATCCGCTAAACCAGTAGTCGTTATAGCTGTTGGTGAAGTTGAACGACGGCTTCCAATCCAGAGAGATATTAAAAGGTGCCGAGGGAAAAACATATTCGATACCTCCGATCAGGTCGGCTCCCAGCAGAAAAGAACTGCTGTAATGGTTCCTGTCTTTGTGTATTCCTCCGATATGCGCGCCAAGACCCACGTACCAATCTAAACCGGGCGCTCCGGGAATCGGTTGTTGGTATTCGTACAATCCGGTCAATTGGAAGTAATGAGGTGATGCCGCGAAGATAAACTCGCCAGCCGATGCGGGAGCAAAAAAATGTTTCAGCGTTACACCGCTGTCATAGCCCAATCTCACACCGAGGGCGGTATTGTACTGTTGTGCATTGAGTGTAGTTGCAAAAGCTGTCATTAGAAGAGCTGCGAAAAGTAGTTTTTTTAGTTTCATATGTAAAATATTTATTTTCACTAAAGTTAGATATTTGAACTCATTCTACTATTTCTGCACTCGACATAGCCAAAACTTGTTTTGTCTCTGTACTCGTTTAACGAAATAGTTGCTCGCCACGACATAATACAAGCAAGCTTGTCTTCTGCTCGTTTGGCTTAACGCAAATAATTCAAAGATATCATATGACAATTGAGCGAAGCGAAATCGCCGACTTCCATTAAAAATCTTAACTGGAGGCAACTCGCATCTAATCATTCACTTGGGTAGGAACGGTTATTCTGCTCGTTTCATACGTTTAGTTAGGTTTGTATAGGGAGATAACAAATAATCGTCCATTTTGTTTTCCACTCTTTTAAAAAATTATTTTTATTAAATTTCACTCGTCTTTGAGAGACAATACGCCTTCCCGCGTTTCACTTTCGCACTTCTAAATAGCATTTTCTGCAGAGGGGCTGGTATTCATCGGTCTCGCCTAACATCACTTGTTTATCGTTTTTTACCAACCGGTGCGAATAGTTCGCCAGGTTACCGCAACGCACGCAAATGGCATGTACTTTTATTACATCATCGGCAATGGAGCACAATCCCGGCATCGGGCCGAAGGGAATACGTTTGAAATCCATGTCGAGCCCGGCAATGATCACCCTGATCCCCTGGTCGGCCAGATTCTGACACACATCCACTAATCCCATATCGAAGAACTGTGCCTCATCGATCCCTATCACTTCCGCTCCCGAGGAGAGAAGTAAGATATTGCTGGAGTGTTCCACAGGAGTGGAGAGAATGGCGTTTTTATCGTGCGATACTACCTCTTCTCCGGAATAGCGGGTATCGATGGCGGGCTTAAAGATTTCTACCGTTTGACGTGCAAACTGGGCACGGCGTAATCTGCGCAGTAATTCTTCGGTTTTACCTGAGAACATCGATCCGCAAATAACTTCGATACGTCCGGTGCGTGCTGTTTCGTTTAGTTTGTTTTCGTTATACATCTTCTGTTCGGATGGTTCTTTCCTGATATGTTTTCTGACGATTTACCCGGTATGGCAATATAAGGGAGATTATTTTCCTTTGACAATTTTCTTGATCTCGTTTAGTTTGTTGAGTGCCTCGATGGGGGTTAGGTTGTTTATATCGAGGTTGATGATCTCGTCGCGCACTTGGCTGAGGATTGGATCATCCAGTTGGAAGAAACTCAACTGGTAACCTTCCCGTTTTTCCACAAAATCCTGAATGGGTTTTTTGATCATCTCTTTCCGGTTGGAGGATTCCATCTGGGCGAGGATCGCATCTGCCCGGTTGGTAATACTTTGTGGAACACCGGCCATTTTTGCCACATGGATACCAAAGCTGTGCTCACTTCCGCCCGGCATCAATTTACGCAGGAAGATCACTTTGTTATCGATCTCCTTTACCGCCACATTATAATTTTTGATACGTTTGAACGATTTTTCCATTTCGTTCAGTTCATGATAATGTGTAGCGAAGAGTGTCTTGGCACGTGCTTTCGGATTCTCATGTATATATTCCACTATCGCCCAGGCGATGGAGATACCGTCGTAGGTGCTTGTGCCCCGTCCCAGTTCATCAAAAAGGACCAGGCTACGATCCGACAAGTTGTTAAGGATATTCGCCGCTTCGTTCATCTCTACCATAAAAGTGGATTCACCTAGTGAGATGTTGTCCGATGCGCCTACCCTGGTAAATATCTTATCTACCAGTCCGATCTTTGCGGAATCGGCCGGTACAAATGATCCTATCTGTGCCATCAGTGTAATGAGTGCAATCTGGCGGAGGAGTGCCGATTTTCCCGCCATATTGGGCCCGGTGATGATGATGATCTGTTGGGTTTCACTATCCAAATAAAGGTCATTTGCAATAAACGGTTCTCCGGCAGGGAGTTGCTTTTCGATTACCGGGTGGCGGCCGCTTTTTATGTCTATGATTTCGGAGTCGTTGATCTCCGGCCGGATATACTTGTTTTCTTGTGCTGCGTTGGCGAAGGAGAGAAGGCAATCGGCCCGGGCAATTATGTTAGCATTGGTCTGGATAGCGGGAATATATTCAAGCAGGCTTTCAACCAATGAGGAGTAAATACGGTTCTCAAGCGAGATGATTTTCTCTTCGGCTCCCAGGATCTTCTCTTCATATTCTTTCAGTTCTGCTGTGATATACCGTTCGGCGTTTACTAAAGTCTGTTTGCGTATCCAGTCATCCGGAACTTTGTCTTTATGTGTGTTGCGAACCTCTATATAATAGCCGAATACATTGTTAAAAGCTACTTTTAGCGATGGTATACCAGTCCTTTCACTCTCTCGTTGCTGGATTTGCATCAGGTAATCTTTACCTGAATAGGCGATCTGGCGCAGTTCGTCCAACTCTTTGTCCACACCCTTCCTTATATATCCACCCTTGTGTAGCAAGGTTGGTGGGTCAGGGACAATCTCTTTTTCAATACGATCCCGGATCGCGAGGCAGGGGTCGAGTTTCTCTCCCATCTCTACAATACTTTGGTTCTCGGATGAGAGGAAAGCTTCCCTGATTGGCTCGATGGCAGTAAGCGCTACTCTCAATTGCGCTACTTCCCTCGGATTGACTCTCCCCGTGGCAGCTTTAGAGATGATCCGTTCCAAATCGCCTATGAGTGAGAGTTGCTGTTCAAGCAATATTCTCAACTCCGGCTTACGGAAAAAGTGTTCTACTACCTCCAGGCGGTCCTCGATGGGTTTAGCTTCCTTGAGGGGAAATACCGTCCACCGTCGTAATAGTCGCGACCCCATGGGAGAGATGGTCTTGTCGAGCACGTTGAGAAGGCTTTTTCCTCCTTCGTTGAGAGGATTGATCAGTTCCAGGTTGCGTATGGTGAATCTGTCGAGTCTGACAAAACGTTCCTCTTCAATACGTAACAGGGAGGTTATATGGGCAATGTGCTTGTGCTGTGTGATGTCTAAATAGTGGAGTATGGCACCCGAAGCGATAATTCCCTGTGTGAGTTGCTCTACCCCGAAGCCCTTCAGGTTTTTTGTCTGGAAATGGGAAAGCAACCTGTCGCGGGCACTGCTTTCCGTAAAGATCCAGTCGTCCAGTTCAAAAAGAAACCATTGGGAGCCGAAGGCTTCTTCAAACTTTTTTTTATTGCCCCGTTCAATAAGTATCTCTTTCGGAGCAAAGTTGGAAAGGAGTTTATCGATATCGTCGACCGTACCTTCAGCAGTGAGGAATTCACCGGTGGAGATGTCGAGGAAAGCAATTCCGAATCGGTTTCCCTTCCCCATATGCATTGCACAGAGAAAGTTATTCTCTTTGTGGTTCAGTATATTATCATTGATGGAGACTCCGGGGGTGACCAATTCGGTGATTCCCCGTTTTACCAGTTTCTTGGTCATCTTCGGGTCTTCCAACTGGTCGCAGATAGCTACGCGTTTGCCGGCGCGCACTAATTTTGGCAGGTAGGTATCCAGGGCATGGTGAGGGAAGCCGGCCAGTTCCACAAATTGAGCCGTACCGTTCGCCCTCCGTGTAAGAGTAATGCCCAATATCTCAGCTGCCACGATGGCGTCATCCGAAAAAGTTTCATAAAAATCACCTACACGAAACAATAATATAGCGTCGGGATGTTTTGTTTTTATCTCGACATATTGTTTCATCATCGGCGTCTCAGCTATCTTCTTTCCCACAAATCTTTATTTACAATTACCAATTGTCAGTGATCCAATTTATTCACATTTCAAATTTTGAATCTTAAATCTTAAATTTTGAATTTTGAAATTGTGAATTCAAGAAGCGAAATTACAAAAAAAGCATGATTACCCAAAATTACTGTAGCAGTTGTCTTAATTCTTTGACTCCTTCCGACGCTCCTTTTTGAATATGATGGATATCATAGCGACTGGTATACACATCTTTCGGATCAATTAAATATACCGGCACATTTTTTCTCACGTCATGGAGTAGTCCCGCTGCCGGATACACGTTCATGGAGGTGCCGATGATGACGAATATATCGGCCCGGTTACAAATTTTTTCAGCTTCAGGGATCATGGGAACCGCTTCGCCAAACCAGACGATATGTGGTCGTAACTGGAACCCTTTCTCGCAAGTGTCTCCCAAATGGATGTCTATATATTCCGGATCTATGTCGTAGATGAGCGAATCATCTCCGGTGGAACGAGCTTTCATCAGCTCGCCGTGCAGATGCAATACTCTTGTGCTGCCGGCCTGTTCATGAAGGTTGTCGATGTTTTGGGTGATGATATGCAGGTCAAAGTCCTTTTCCATCCCTGCCAGTTCATAATGCCCTGCGTTGGGTTTGGCTTTCATTAGTTCACGACGACGCATATTGTAGAAGTTCAGGACTAATTCGGGATTTGCTTCAAATCCTTCGGGTGTGGCCACTTGTTCTACCGGGTATTGTTCCCATAAACCTCCCGAATCGCGGAAAGTGGCAATGCCGCTTTCCGCACTCATACCGGCTCCTGTAAGTACGACCAGTTTTTTCTTCATACGATTTCTTTTTGGTTCAAATATAGCTTTTTTCACCTTAAAACCAGCGTTGTTTCATATTAAAATCGTACTTTTGTGAGTTTAAATCAAAAGAAAAAGTTAAATGGACAAATTAAGTTACGCGTTAGGGATGAGTATGGCTTCGAATCTGATGAATTCAGGGTTAAAGCAAATTGATGTGGAATCATTTGTGAAAGCCTTCACTGAGATTATGACCAATGCTACCCCCTCTATGAGCCCTCAGGAGGCAAACCAGGTTATTCAGGGCTATTTTAGCAAGATGCAGGACGAGATGCTGGAGAGCAACCTTAGGGAAGGTCAGGCGTTTTTAGAAGAGAACAGTAAAAAAGAGGGTGTCGTTACGCTTCCCAGCGGATTGCAGTATGAGGTGCTTCAGGAAGGAGAAGGAGCTAAGCCTAAAGCTACCGACAAAGTAAAATGTCACTACCATGGAACATTATTAAACGGTCAGGTTTTTGATAGTTCAGTGCAGAGAGGCCAGCCAGCTGTTTTTGGTGTAGATCAGGTAATCAAAGGATGGGTAGAAGCGCTTCAGTTGATGTCAGTGGGCTCCAAGTGGAGGCTCTATATTCCGTCTGGACTTGCTTATGGTGCACAGGGAGCGGGAAATTCTATTGAACCCAATTCCACTCTTATTTTTGATGTCGAGTTATTGGGTATAGAGTAAGAAAGATTACAAATACATTATTTAATATATAGAAGAAAATGAAGAAAACAATTTTAGGCACATTTTGTGCCATGACTATGCTTACAGTGTTGATGGTCTCCTGTGGAGGAGCCTCTACGCCGAAGACATCCCTGAAAAATTCTGTGGACAGTGTTTCTTACGCTTATGGCGTGAGTATGGCTGAGCAGGGATTGGTGCAATTTCTTGAGCAGAGCGGAGTATTACAAAGTACTTCCAATATCGAGTATGATTACCAGATGAGGATTGCTGCAGCCGATTCTATTCAGAAAGGAGCATTACAAAAAGAGATGGCCGCAAAGATTGATTCGTTGAATAAAGTCAATGCCCCCCGTCTCAATGAATTTATCAAAGGGATGCAGGCAGCGATGAATCTGGAGGAAAAGTCTCCTTATGCCCAGGGGTTGAATATTGGTGTGCAATTTTCACAGCAGATGTTGCCACAAGTCAACTCTATGCTTTACGGGGAAGAATCCACCCAGAAAGTGAATAATGATCAGGTTATGGCGGGGTTGATCTCTGTATTGAAAAATCAGCCGTTGGCCATCAGTGCTATGGATGCCAATGCAATGGTGCAGGGAGAGATTGAAAAGGCACAGGAAGCACAGCAGGCCCGCCAGGAAGAAACGCTGAAGGAGCAGTACGCAGATGCCATTGCCGAAGGTGATGCTTATATGGCTGAAAATGCAAAGAGGGAAGGAGTGGTAACTCTTCCCAGTGGCCTGCAATACGAGATACTTCGTGAAGGTAACGGGCCTATACCCACCGATACCGATAGGGTAAAAGTACACTATCATGGTACTTTGATCGACGGTAAAGAGTTCGATAGTAGTCTGGGAGGAGATCCCGCTACATTTGGCGTGACCCAGGTGATCTCCGGTTGGACGGAAGCATTAAAACTGATGCCCGTAGGATCAAAATGGAAATTGTACGTGCCTTATAATATGGCTTACGGTTCGCAGGATCGCGGTACTATCAAACCATTTTCTAATCTCATTTTCGACGTAGAACTGCTGGGAATAGAGTAATAAACTTTTTTTCAGGATAAGTAGGAAAGGGCGGCCATAAAGGTTGCTCTTTTTTTATTTTGTCATTTTTTAAAAGGCCTGTTGTTTTTGTCTTTTTTATATTGATTTCTTCAATATTAGATGAAAAGTAAAGTAATTTTTAGTTTTTACTTGCATAGTGTTTTTTTAAGGTGTATATTTGCACTATTATAGATTGTAGGGTTATAATATTGGTATTTGTTAAAATTCCGCGAATGTTTTTGTAGTTAGGTTTCAGTGGAATTTTTAATGAAATGTATAGAAAACGAGAAAAGAAATTTCAGTCTGATGTTTTTTTTAAAAAAAAAGTACAAAAAACCACGTAATTAAAATAAATGATTTATATTTGCGAAACGTATAGATAACCACAAAAATGTTAAAATAATGTAGAGTGTGGCACTGTAGAGTATAGTAGAGTTGTAGAGTCTCTGCTGAATGGAAGGTGTTAGTATGTTAATTATTTTGATAATTAATCTATTGTTATTAGTTAAAACCCTTTCCGGCTATTGAGGAGTATTAAGGAATATGATATTATAATAGTGTTTAATTTAAAAGTAGAGTTTATGAAAAGAAAGCTAACTATGTTTTTAGCCCTGTTCTTTATTGGGATAGGGCTTGCTGTGGCTCAAACCCAGGTACGGGGTACCGTGGTGGATGAAGCGGGCGAACCGGTGATTGGGGCTACTATCCAAATCAAAGGAACGTCACAGGGAACCGTCTCCGATATCGACGGTAATTTCACCCTGTCTGCCCCTGCCGGTGGCACACTTGTAATTTCCTATGTGGGATATCAAACACAGGAAGTGCCCGTGAGTGCAAATGTGAGGGTGCAATTAAGTACTGACACGGAACTATTGGATGAGGTGGTTGTGGTTGGGTATGGAACAACAACCCGGAGAGCTTTCACCGGTGCCGCTTCCTCTGTTTCCAATGATTTAATTGAAAACAAGATTGATATTAATCCTGTTAAGGCACTTGCCGGAACTGTTCCCGGTTTACAGATGAATGTAGGTTCCGGACAGCCGGGTGCGCCGGCCAATATTTTTATTAGAGGTCGAAATTCGGTAAACTCCGGTACACAACCTTTATATGTAATTGACGGAGTTCCCTTCGAGACGGGTATACAGGGAATGCGTCAGAGTGAAGGGCAACAGATGAGCCCTCTGGCCACCATTAGTGCGCAGGATATTGAAAGTGTTACGGTACTGAAGGATGCAAGTGCTACTTCTATTTATGGAGCAAGGGCTGCCAATGGTGTAATTGTGATTACCACGAAAAAAGGTAAGAGAGGATTGAATATTGATTTTACGGCAAGAGTGGGTACCGAGAGTATGCCGAGTTATACAGATAACTATAAACTTGTGGATGCCGATACCTATAGACAACTTTCAAAGGAAGCATTGTTGAATGGTTATAATTATGCTTCGACAGTAGGAAGATCAAGTTACTTCCAACTATATAATGACGCTTATAGATTAGGACTTCCTTATAATGAATCGGGAGCAGAAGATTTTTTCAGCTGGTATACCGAAATTGATTACGACTCTCCTTATAATACTGACTGGTTAAAAGAGGTTACACGTACGGGATTGATTCAAAATTATACCCTGACACTCAATGGAGGCGGTGAAACTGCTACAGCGGCACGTTATTATACTTCTGTGGATTATTTCGATACGAAGGCTATCGTGAGAGGAAAAGACATGAAGAGGTATTCTTTCCGTTTCAATTTTGATCAGGCACCTACTGAGAAAGTAGCTTATGGATTCAATTCCAATGTGGCACATACCATTACCAATATGGGAGCCGGAGGAGGATATTTCTCCGATCCCATCACGCAGGCTATTATGCAAAGTCCGCTTTCTCCTGTCTATAATGAAGACGGCACATGGAATTTTAATACCATTAATGGATATAACCCGGTTGCCCAAAGAAGTGAGTTAGGAGATAAAAGTGAAGCAAAACAGTATCGTTTTATCTTTTCTCCCTATGTAACTTATAAATTTATTGATGAATTAAGTTTTACATCACGATTAGGTGTGGATGGGTACCTGATTGATGAGTTTGGAACCTGGTCATTCCTGCAACCACAAGGTAAGGATATGAGAGGCTTGGGTGAAAATGGTTACAGGGCTAATTTTGTTACAACCATTACGAACACACTCAATTATGGCAAAAATTTTGACGGACATAATCTGGATGTATTGTTAGGACAGGAAGGACAAAAAACCAACTATAAAGGTACTTATCTGGCCGGATCAAATTATCCCGTTGACTATTTGGAAGATGTTGAACTGGCAGCTACTCCGGGTAGTGCTTCTACAACCAGGAGGGAGTTGGTTTTAAATTCATATTTTTCAAGAGCTGAATATAACTATAATGAAAAATATTATCTGTCCGGAAGTTTTCGTATGGATGGTTCTTCCAGATTCTCAAAGGAGAACCGATGGGCTCCTTTCTGGTCAGCCGGTGCTAAGTATCGTATATCAAGTGAAAACTTTATGCAAGGAATTGAATGGTTGAATGATTTGACTGTTCGTGCCAGCTACGGTACATCAGGTAATCAAACAGTAGGAAATCTTGATATAATGCAGGGCTGGTATGCTTCGCGCAATCTCTATGATTTTGGTTATAACTACAATGGACAACCGGGTTCAAACCGTTTGCAGATCGGAAATAGTTCGTTGAAATGGGAAAGAACTGCCAAATTTAATGTGGGATTGGATGTTATGTTATTTAATTTCCTGACTGTGTCTGCCGATTATTATAAACACAGAACAAAGGATATGGTATTTGGTGTACCGCTTTCACGCACTACAGGTATGAGTTCTTCTTACCTCAATGTGGGAGAATTGGAAAACCAGGGTGTGGAATTCTCCGTAATGGCACGTCTCATCAACCGGAATGATTTATCATGGAACGTGACTCTTAACGGATCGCACAACAAAAATACAATTATCAAGTTGAGTACTGATAAACCTATCGAGTACACCTATCAAATTACGGAGGTCGGTAAGGATTATTATACCTTCAAGATGAAAGAGTGGGCTGGGGTTGACCCGGAAACCGGATTAGGCCTGTGGTATTTGAATGAGGAAGGAGATGAAACTACTACCAATTATAATCTTGCTAAAAAACGATATGTAGGTAAAGCAACTCCTGATTTCCAAGGAGGACTTACCAATAACCTCCAATGGAAAGGATTTGATATGAGTTTCCAAATTAATTTCTCGGTAGGCGGTAAAATATATGGAAACCATCTGCGTTATGATGAACAAATTGGTAATTCGTTCGGATCTCCATTTACAAAATATGTGGCTGAAAACAGATGGCAGAAACCCGGGGATATTGCAAAGGTGCCGATGTTAATGTTTACCACCGGTGTAACCGAAAATTCGCATTCATCCCGTTTCCTGATGGATGGCTCTTATGTGAAATTCAGATCTTTGTCTTTGGGTTATACCTTGCCTAATCGCATTGTATCGAATATCGGATTGAGTAAGACCCGTCTGTTTTTCAATGCTGAAAATCTATTCACGATTGCCGATGCAGATTATAGGGGTTTTGATCCCGGAAGCGTTGATGCTAATGGTGTTCAATGGTGGAATTATCCTACTCCACGTTCATTTGTGTTTGGTTTAACTTTAGGATTTTAAAATTGATAGATTATGAAAAGAATACTTATATATATATTTAGTCTGGTTGTCGGATTATCGACATTCTGGTCTTGTGATTTCGAAACGGATATCTACACAGCCATTGACATGGATAATGCTTTCGGATCGGCACAGGATATAGAAAATGCATTGAATGGAGCATATAGAAATGTGGGAAGTTATTACTACAGGGGAAACAGGGTGATTGCTATAGGCGATATGGCTTCAGATGTAGCTGAAGCGGATGCTAGTACAGGTCACTTCGTCGCAATCAATATGTGGACATTTACCGATACCAGTGGTGAATTATTGGATGCCTGGACATATGCTTATAAAGTAATAGACCAGTCCACAAGAGGGATCAACGGTTCCCTGGAATTGCTTAATGGCGGAAATCTGCCTGAGGGTGATGATGTCAGGTTGGAATCGGCCCTCTCCCAATTCTACGCTTTGCGGGCATTGGCTCATTTTGATTTAGTAAATCTTTTTGGACTTCCTTATAAGGCAGGTGGGAATAATTCTCAACTGGGTATAGTTATTGTAGACCAGGAGCCTATTGAAGATTTTCAGCAAGTTGCAAGATCGACTGTAGAAGAAACCTATGCACAGATTTTGAAAGATATCAACAGTGCCAAACAATATGTAAGAGGCGGACGTAATCAATATTACTTTAACGAAGCAGCCATCTACGCATTGGAAGCACGTGTAAATCTCTATATGCACAGGTACGAAACTGCAATTACAGCAGCCAATAAAGCCATTGAGCTCCGCAATTCTAATGGAGTCGATAATACGACTTATTTGTCTATGTGGAGAAGTACGGCAATAAGTGGTGAGGATATATTCACTTTGGTGAAATCAAATGATGATAACTTGTCCGCGAATGCATTAAACACGCTGTACGGATCATATGGAGGACAAGTATCTCAATTTACAAAAGAAAAATTTGCTGCTAGTGACATCCGTGGAGGTTTAATTTCTGCTACGAATCATCCCGGAAAATATGACGGAATACCTTCTGCTGCCGCAGTTAGTAATATTCCTGTTTTCAGGCTATCTGAAATGTATTTGATCGTTGCCGAAGCCCAGGCACAATCGGATAATATCAGTGCTGCCCAGACTGCCCTGCTTTATACTGCAAAAAGAAATACCGATATAACTACAGTCGCAGATCTTCCAGCCACTAAAGATGCATTATTGCAATTCGTTGCAGATGAAAGAATTCGAGAATTTTTCACAGAAGGACATCGTTTCTATGATCTGAGAAGAACCGGAGCTGTAGCTACCATTGCAGGTGATGACCAGTTTGTGGCTGCCAACTTTGTATATCCAATCCCTTCTGAGGAGATCAATTCTGGATTTGGTGTGACGCAAAACGAAGGATGGAGCGATAATTTACCCAATCACTAAAAAGTTGAAATTATAAAAGTAACATAGTTTAGATTCTGTTATTAAACTAATAGGAAAAGCTGTCTGGAGAAATCCAGGCAGCTTTTTTGGTGATATGCGGAAAATATCCGTCAGGTGGGATATATAGGAGATTACGCAATTCGTATCCATGTCATATATTGCCAAGAATTATTTCAACAAAACAAAAAGTTGGCTTAGCCAGCGTATAAATGGTAATGATGTGAATGGTAAGCCGGCTCGATTTACTCCCGAAGAAATAGATACGCTCAACAAAGCATTTTCTGATCTATCACAGAAATTAGGTGCATTTCGTGTTTTTTTGTAAACAATCCTGTATTCGCTACCCGGATGTGGAAACTATTTAATCCCTAATAAGTGGTTAGGGTGAAAGTAAAAGAAAGAGGCTAAGTTTTACATCTCACGTTCCAACAGCATGGGTAATGCTCCTACATAATAAAAAGGGATATTGAGTAATTTGAACGATTTCCCTTTTGGAGTCCGTACTGTGTCCACGGAATATTTTTCACTCCATATACGAACGGCAGTATTCCCTTTTGACAAATCCATAAAAGATTGTATGGAACGTAAATGAGCATTAGTTCCTGATTTTACCTCTATGGGAATAATATGGGCGCCCTGTTGCCAAATAAAATCGACTTCGGCATTGGATCCTTTTTTGTTACGTACCCAGAAGTTAAGATGCCCAATATGTGTATTGTTTAAAAGTACGCGCAATTCTTGCGCTACAATATGTTCGGCAATGGCTCCTTTCCAAGAGTCAAGTATATCTTTTTTTCCTACTAATTCAACTTGAAGATTAGCTGCAAAATTGACAAGTCCGGTATCCACCCAACACAATTTTGGAGCACGTCGATAAGATACTTCAATAGGAGCCTGCACACTGGTTGCCGGATATACTAATTCCAACAGAAAGGCTCTCTCCATAATTGTAAATGCTTCCCGCACATCTTTAGAAAGATAGTTGGAGCCTCCGAAATTACTCAATGTTATGGTCTGTCCTGCTTTATTCCATCCCGTATTCAATATGTGGCGTATGATGTGAGTTTGTTTTTGTGTGGATGCATACTTCTCCACATCTTCGCTGTAGCCTTTTAACAATGTATTATAGAGACCTCTCAAACGTGTCAGGTCCCTGTATTCCGCATAATTTGCCACAACTTCCGGCATTCCTCCGATAATGGTATAGAGATTAAAACGCTTTAGAATTTCAGTATGTAGAGCGCCGGGCAATGCTGCTTTTTCAATGACGCTTTTATATTGTCCTTCACCGATTGCTCCTAAAAATTCGCTGAACGAACACGGAGTCAATTGCATGTATTCGACACGCCCCACAGGAAAGGAAATACGCTCTTTAAGGAGTGATTGTAGCACTGACCCCGCCGCGATGACGTAAAGATGCGGCATCTCTTCATAAAAATAACGCAATAGTGCTACCGCTTTCGGTTCGGTTTGTATTTCGTCGATAAATAGCAATGTCCTACCTTTTTCCATAGATATATTTTGACGAAAACTAAGTACCTGCATTATTTCCGACACCGTATCCGATTCGGTAAACAAACGTGCATCTTCCGGTCTTTCAAGATTTAGATGGATGTAATTGTCGAATTCCCGGCTAAACCCTTCTACAACGGTTGTTTTTCCTACTTGTCTGGCACCTCGTAAAATAAGTGGTTTGCGATATGGAGTTGACATCCATTCTTTTAATCTTTGATATATATCTCTGTAAAACATATTGATAACATTGAATGACAGCGCTAAGATAATAATTTAATTAAAAACATAGGCAAATTTTAGGGAAAATACACCAAAAACATAGTCAATTTTCAGGGAAAATATACTAAAAACATAGGCAACTTTTTAAAACGCTCAACAAAGCATGACTGATCTATCACGGAAATTAGGAGCATTTCGCGTTTCTAAGGATGTTACTATTGTCAGATGGACGGCTTTGCGTTTTTTGCAAATTACTCCTGCCGGTCGAGTCGCATGGCGGCAGGAGTAAAGAAAGCGGCGATCCCTATTAGACAGATGATGATTCCTGACAGGATAAAAGATGTGGTGAGACCTAACCCGTCGGCAAGGAAGCCGATCCCTATCAACCCCAGCATTGCCGGTATAAGGCTGATAGTAAAAAACATGGAGAAAACCCTGCCAAGGGCTGTCGGATCTATTTTGGTCTGTACTAAACCTGTGAAGGCCGAGTTGTAAACGGCGCCCGAAACACCTCCGATAGCAGTCAGTACGGCAAACCAGACAAAACCGTCGGGAGATAGAATTCCGGACAAGAAAAAGGTGAGCCCGCACAAAAGGTACATCCAGTTGACCAAAGCTACGCGATTGACCTTATAAACCTTTGCTCCCATGATCGCGCCTCCCGCCAGTGCGCCCACACTCCATATCGCTTCTATGATTCCGGCCTGGAACTCTGTCCCTTTGAAATATTCCAGCGTCATCAGGGGAAACAGTACACTAATAGGAACCAGAAAGAATACTACCAATATGGAATATAGAAAAACAAGGCTTAATCCTCTGTTCCTGAGTATGATCATGGCTCCCTCTTTCATCTCCTTTAAAATGTCCCTTTCTATACCCTCTTCCTTTTCTGGATTGGGTATATGTACGAAAAAAAGTGATGTGACCGCCAGTAGCGCTCCGATTACGTCAAACAGAAGCACATATTCTATATCCCATATCGTTATCAGCATAGCCCCAAGAGCAGGTCCGGCAATCTGGCTGACCGAGGCGATAATCTGGTTCACTCCCGCAATGCGGGTTAACTGGTCTGTCGGAGCAAGTAATGGAACTGAAGCTTGCATGGCCGGCATATGGAATGCCGAACCTATCGAGCGTAATCCCAATAAACCGAATATATGCCATACCTGTGCTATATCACGCCAAAAAAGAATTGCCAGTATCAAGGTGCACAACGCGATAAAGGAGTCGGCAAACATCATGATCCGTTTACGATCCCAACGGTCTATCAATGCTCCGGTAAAAGGGCCAATCAACGTTTGAGGTAATATGCCGGCAATAGCTGCCCATGCCAGCATTTCGGCTGAACCTGTTTCAAGGCTGAGCCATATAATGATGGCGAAATTAACAAGGCTGCTGGTCAAGATGGAGAAGAATTGTCCACCCCAGATTATTGCAAAGGTTCTCTTCCAATTATTATTCATTCTGTTTAATGCTAAAAGACCGTTGATATAATAAACGGTAGTGCTATAACGGCACAAAAGTAATAACAGTTTACTGATTGACAGAATTTAGGATAATAATATCGGTTAATGGGTGTACTCAAAATTGTAAAATTCGGACATCGCAGAAAAAAAATACTATATTTGTACTCTTTTTCATTTGAGATTATAACAAATGCGGCGCTTATTCTTTTTTTTACTGTCACTGGTTTGTCTTGTTATATGTAATTCATGTAACGACAAGGCTGATGAGCATGTATATCAACGCTTATCGCAATGGGATAGTATGATCGACGCTATGCCGCAACTTGTGTCGGATAGCCTTCAGCAGTTGGATCCTGACGATCTGGACCGTCCCAACAGGGAATATTATGGCCTGTTAAAGGTAATCTCTGATGATAAAACCTATGTCAATTTCACCAGTGACTCCCTGATCAATTCTGTCACAGACTATTATCGTATTTATGATCCTAAAAGTAGTAACTATATCCGTGCCCTGGCTTATCAGGGTATTGTCCGTACCCGATTGGGAGTGAGGGATAGTACCGTGTATGAGCCTCTTAGAGAGGCCGGCAGGCTCTTCTCCTTAATGCCTACTCCTAATCCCTCATTGGGTTATCTTATAAATTATTTTCTTGGAGATATTCACTATAATAATCGAAGTTATACATCAACGGATGAATATTTTCGCCAGGCACTCAACTATGCCCGGTTAGAGGGAGATTCCATCCACCTGTTCGATACCTACCTGGCGCTCTACTGGAACAAAATGGTACAGGAGAAACTGGATGAGGGTAAACTATATCTGGATACTCTCTCCACTTTTTACAACCGGTTACCCGGAAAAGATTACTTTATCATCAATGCACAATCTGTCTATTTTGATGTGATAAACGAACCGGAGAAAGCACTGGAGAGAGAGAAGGAATTACTCCGAATTACATACAATCAAAAAGAAAATATCGAGTTATCAAGGTTATATTATATTATTTCGGACCGATATGTAGGACTTGAACAGTTGGATAGTGCCATGTTGTATGCCCAGATGGCGATTGAATTTATAGATGATACGACTTACAGGCAGAACTACCTTTATTATCAAAATGTAGCCAATATTGCAGAAAAACAGGGTGATTTAGCTCTGTCTAACAAATATTTGCGCAGTGCTTTTGAATTATATAACCACTCTATCAGAGATCGACTGGATATGCGTATTGCAGAGCTAGAAAGAATATATGATTTAACTGAAGCAGAAAATGAGGCTCTCAAGGCGAGACAGCAAAACCTGCGTATAATAATCGGTGCATTAATATTAGTGATTGTGCTTGTATTTATCGTGATGTATGCCTGGAAAGTAAGAAGGACTGCAAAGTTAAAACTACAACAGGCTGAATACAAGATGGAGCAGCAGGAATTACAAGCTAAGATATTGAGGGAAGAGGCCGGTAAACGCAAATGGTTGTTACAACTATATAGTCATATTTCGGGTAGGCTTGCCTTCTTACAAGGGGAATTTGAGACACTTACCCAGCGATATATCTCTTCAAATCCGAAAGTATATCAGGAGATGGAGAAGATATTGAAAAATACCGACACCGATTTGCGCGATATCACTAAAACCATTGCCACTGACGACGAGACTTTTTATGCCTATACCCGTTTGAGAGATGAAGAGGGTGTATTTAATGCCACTGAAAAGATGCTGCTCATGTTATTGGCTTGTAACGCAGATAACCGGCAATTGGCCACTTTTATGAATACCAGCCTGAAAAGTATCCGGGCAAGAAAATCACAACTTAAAAGAAAAATGCAGGAGAAAAACATGGATATGTCTCTTTTTCATGAATAAAGAGGGGTAGGCTACCGTTAAATTTGATTTTTTTAATTATTTGATATTTAGTGTTGTGTATATTATGCATCCGTTAAAAAACAGAGAAGGTGTTGTTTTCTCTGTCATTCCTCTGTTACTTTGTGTCAGTAATTCATAATTGACTGTAAGCAAAAAATCATCGTTAGAGTTACATTTGATTTAGCAGTTATAGTAACATTTTAATAAAGGATCATATGGACACTACTACTACAATAAACAAAGAAGACGTCCGCAAATATTTGCTGACCGATGTGGCATCATGTACATTTACTTTTTCAGACGGTTTGAAGAGCCGGGTAAATCCATCGCCCGAGAGTGAAATTGTGCTGGTGAAGTTTATTCCGCGTGCATCAAGGTCAAAACGGTTTGAGGATAGCGTATTGAGTAACTATTCGAACGCCAGGAATATGAATGAACTTGCAAAATTGTGTAAATATGATTGCTTAAGGACATTTACGCGCCATTTCAAGAAATGTTTCGGACAGACACCCTATCAATGGATGCTCGATCGGAAAATGGAGGAGATACAATCCCTGGTACTCAATTCAGATATCAGTATTACCGAGATATCCAGGATGTATGACTTTAAAAGCGTGTCGCATTTAGTGAATGCATATAGTAAGAGATTTGGTATTTCACCGCATAGAAGCAGATTATCGAATGCTATCTGACTCTACCCTTTGATTAATAAGATAGGCACAATCTTCGAATCGGTTTCGATTACTATTTCTTTGTGTGTCGGTGAAATTGAAAAAGCGCCACTCGTGAGAGGGCGCTTTTTTTATAAATAAAAGACATTTGTTCCCGTTAAACTAGTCATATATAATTGTCTGATATATAATATTATACTTGTTTTTTTACCGTTAAAAAAACGAGTGGGTATTGTTTTTGCTGTCATTACTCCGTTACTTTGTGTCTATAATTCATAATTAACTTCAAAAAAATCATTATTAATTTATAAAAAAATTGGATATGAAAAAGACAATGTGGGTATTTCTTTTAGTGACAGTGTGTAGTGTAATTTCATTTTCGCTTTCAGCACAAAGTCAAACAGCTGATAAGATCGAATTGAGCAGACTGGGAGGTACTACCCGTTTAGCTTCTGCAGATAACAATTCTTATGGTATGCTATCGACAGGCCCGGTAGTGGAAGCTGTCAACGCCCAGGATGTGATCTCTATATCAGTACAGAACTACCGTGGTGGAGCATGGGTTGAAATTATTGGCCCGAGGGAAGCAAGACAGAGTTATATTGAAGTGTATGACATGGGTTTTGGAGTTGTGAATCTCTCCAATCTTCGCGCAGGACAATATACTATACGTATCACACTCGGTTCGGAAGTATATACAGGAACGTTTAGAAAAGGAGCTTATGGACGTTAACACAATAAACAAAGAAGACGTCCGCAAATATTTGCTGACTGATGTGGCATCATGTACATTTACTTTCTCCGATGGATTGAAGAGCCGGGTAAACCCATCGCCCGAGAGTGAGATTGTGCTGGTGAAGTTTATTCCGCGTGCATCAAAATCAAAACGGTTTGAGGATAGTGTGTTGAATAACTACTCGAAGGCCAGGAACATGAATCAACTTGCCAAGCTGTGTAAATATGATTGCATAAGGACTTTTGCACGCCATTTCAAGAAATGTTTCGGACAGACACCCTATCAATGGATGCTCGATCGGAAAATGGAGGAGATACAATCCCTGGTACTCAATTCAGATATCAGTATTACCGAGATATCCAGGATGTATGACTTCAGAAGCGTGTCGCATTTAGTGAATGCATATAGTAAGAGATTTGGTATTTCACCGTATAGAAGCCGGTTCTCGAATGCTATCTGACTTTATCCTTTAATAGTACAGGCACAATCTTCGAATAGGTTTTGATTACTATTTCTTTGTGTGTCGGTGAAATCAAAAAAGCGCCACTCGTGAGAGGGCGCTTTTTCTTTTTGTGATACGGGTTGGTTATATCCAACGCATATATGCGAAATCCATTCTGTGGGGTAAATCGGCATTCTTGGGATATACCCGCAAGCCATACTGGTGCGTACCCGGATCATTCAACGCTTTGCGTGCTTCGAAATAAAGCAGTGATCCTTCGGTCTTGACAAGATCGAGCTCATATGACTGTACAAACTGAGGCTCATTATTCATCGTATCGTGGTCTACCACTACACATTCAACACCCAGATCACATTTCATATCTTTTCTGTCGATTACAACCTGTCCGTAGACTTCGTTGTGCCCATTGTTGAAATTGGCCTTCTGATTGGGATTGAATTCTAATTTGACTACCTCAAGGTGATCCCACTTCGATACTGTATCTATTTTCCATTTCACGATCTCTTTGGCTTTCGCGTAGCCGTTCTCCTGAAGCAGGTGCGAACGTTTAGCCAATTTGTTGTAGAAACGGTCGAAATAATCGTCCATCATACGTTTGGTAGTGAAGTGGGGCGCTATTTCTGCCATCGACTTCTTGATGTATTGTATCCACTCGTGCGAGTAGCCATTGCTGTTATGCGCATAATAGAGCGGAACGATTTCGTTTTCAAGCAGAGAGTAGATGGTAGAGGCATCCAGTTCATCCTGGTAATGTTGGTTGTCGTAAGTCCTTTCGTCGGTCAACGCCCAGCCGGCACCCTCTTTGTAACCTTCATACCACCATCCGTCGAGTACCGACAGGTTCAATACACCGTTCATTTCCGCTTTCTCGCCGGATGTTCCGGATGCTTCCTGTGCACGGGTAGGGGTATTCAGCCAGATATCCACACCGGAGACAAGACGTTTGGCCAAACGCATATCATAATTCTCAAGGAAGATGATCTTACCCAGGAACTCGGGACGACGTGATATCTCCACGATCTGTTTGATTAACCCTTGCCCGCCTCCATCGGCCGGATGCGCTTTACCGGCAAAAATGAACTGTACCGGGTATTTGGGGTTATTTACGATTTTCGACAAGCGGTCAAGATCGGTAAACAATAGATGTGCCCGCTTATAAGTGGCAAAACGTCTGGAGAACCCGATCAATAGTGCATTGGGATTGACCTCTTCCAGCATATTCATAATCCTTGAAGGAGCAGCCTGGTTTTTGAGCCATCCCTCTTTGAACTCTACCTGGATATAATCAACCAGTTTCTTTTTTAGATGCATGCGGAGCTTCCACAGTTCGTCGTCGCTCACATTATAAATATTTTTCCAGATGTCGGTATTTGACTGGTCTTTGTAAAACGATTCGCCGAAATACTTTTCGTAAAGCGCTTTTACCGAGGAAGTGGCCCAACTGGGCAGATGGACGCCGTTGGTCACATAACCTACGTGCAATTCCTCAGGGAAATAACCTTTCCATACCGGCTGGAACATCTTTTGTGAAACGCTTCCATGGAGTTTGCTTACTCCGTTGGCTTCTTGTGCGGTATTCAATGCAAATACGCTCATGGAGAATTTTTCATGTGATCCGGGATTGTCGCGTCCCATATCCATGAATTGCCGCCAGGGGATACCGATGCTTTGAATCATTGGCGACATATACTTGGTAATCAGCGGCTCGTCGAAATAGTCGTGCCCTGCCGGTACCGGCGTATGTACTGTGTAGAGTGAAGATGCACGTACCACTTCCAGTGCTTCCTGGAAGGAAAGGCCTTCTTCAATCACATAATCATGCAGACGCTGGATGTTGATGAAAGCTGCATGGCCCTCGTTCATGTGGTATACATCCTTGCGGATCCCCAATTTCTTTAATAACAATATACCGCCGACACCGAGTAAGAACTCCTGTTTCATACGGTTTTCCCAGTCACCGCCATATAACTGATGGGTGATAGGCCGGTCGTACTCACTGTTATATTCCAAATCGGTATCCATTAGGTAGAGATTGATGCGTCCTACCGCCACCTTCCATATATGTGAATAAATAGGGCGGTCATGGAAGGGTACTTCGAGGATCATGGGTGATCCATCTTCATTCATCACCTGGGTAATGGGGAGATTTCCGAAGTTTTGGGCTTCGTAATTGGCAATCTGCTGACCGTCTATAGAGAGGGTTTGCGTAAAATATCCATAGCGATAGAGAAATCCTACCGCAGTCATATTTACATTACTGTCGCTCGCCTCCTTTAGATAATCACCGGCCAGGATACCCAAACCGCCGGAATAGATTTTCAATACATGTGACAGGCCATATTCCATACTGAAGTAGGCCACGCTTGGTCGCTCATTGTCATGAGGGACACTCATATAATTTTTGAATGACCTATAGGCCCTTTGAATACGTTCTAAAAGTTCATTGTTGTTCAATGCTTTTTCAGTGGCCTCAGAACGCAGATTCTGTAATAATACCACCGGATTTTTTCCGCTCTTTTCCCACTCCTGCGGGTCTAATATCTCAAATATGGCTTTCGCCTCTTCATTCCATACCCACCACAAATTATGGGCGATCTCTTCCAGAGGACGCAACTGCTCAGGCAATTCTGCATGTACGTGGATATCTTTCCAAACGGGTGTGTTTGAATGACTTGATTGGATAATCATTGCTGTTATTTTTATTTTACTTTATTATTTTGACTAATAGATAGACAATTAGTGGCAAGTATAACACTTTTATTCTGTTTTAAGTTTATAAGGATACGATAATCTGACAAATGAGTTATGCAATGCTTTGCTATAAGCTTCCTTATAATAACGGATGAAGTGTCCCCAGTCTGCCATATCAGCCAGTGCAGCCGCACTTTGCTTTAATATTTTCACCTGCTCGTTGCTCTTTAGTGACAACTCGTGTACAAGTGCGGCTATCTCCTCTGCCACCTCCGTATAATTCCCATCATTGCGGTAAATTACTTCAATACCATCATTTATTCCCTCTTTCCTGTCACCCTCTTTTTTAGCCCAGACACCGAATCCTGCCAAGGTTGTGGTGATGGTAGGGACAGAAAAGGCGACACTTTCATGCGGTGTGTAACCCCATGGCTCGTAATAGGATGGAAAGACGGTCATATCGAGCCCGATCAACAGGTCGTAATAGGGAAGATTGAAAATCCCGTCATCACCATTCAGATAAGAAGGCACGAAGATGATCTTTACTCTCTCCCTCTCGTCATTACAGAATCCCAAACGCCTGATCTGGTTCATTACCATGTCGTGCTGTGGTTCTACCAGCTCATGGGTGATAAAGGGGCAATTTCCGGTTGATAACGGTTCCCCGGAGGAGAGGCGTTCCTGAAGATTTTTACGCGGCCCTTTTACCCATCCGGGTACCATGATAAAGGCAATAACATCCTTTGTCAGTTCCGGCATTTTCCGGAGCAGGTTCATTGCATCGATAAACACATCGATACCTTTGTTTTTGTATTCATACCTGCCACTGGTGGCAATCAGCAATGCGTCAGGATGGATGGTATGCCCCACCATCTTTTCGGCGACGTTGAGCAGTACCTTTCGTGCTTTCTTCCTTGCCCGGCTGTGATTAACCCCCTTGGGTATAAAATCTTTTTCAAATCCGTTGGGTGTGACTATGTCGGGTAATCGTTGCAACAGTTGTGCGCATTCCGCAGCGGTAATATCACTCACTGTAGTGAAACAATCGACATTATGTGCCGCCTTTTTCTCAATAGAATGCTTGGCAGCCATATTCAACTGGCGTGCCATCTGGTCCCCGTTGTATCTTTCAAGATGATCGTACAGTGGGAGGTTGTTGCCGGCAATGGAGCGACCGATGGAGGTAGCATGGGTGGTGAAGAGGGTGGCAATCTTGGGAACATGTTTCTTGATATAAAGGGCTGCCGCGCCTGTCATCCACTCATTGAAATGGGCGATCACATTCTCCGCCTCAAGGTGATGAAAGCGGTAAAAACTTTCAATAACCACTCCTGTAGCATAGGCAAACATGGTCGCTTCGTGATAGTCGCCATAAGCTGCTATCGAGTCAACGCCGTAATCCATCCACATTTCCGCGTAGATGTCATTCTGCTTTTCGAAGAATGCATCGAACTTTATTAAAAAAACAATAGGTTCTCCGGGTATCTTCCACCGCCCAATACGGATAGGTAAATGTTGGTTGCGTGATGCGTAATCGCACCATGACCCAAAGAGCTTCTTATCTTCCTTGAACCAGGGGCTTTCCTGTTCTCCCCACACATCGGGCCCAATGAAAAATACGTGGTCTTTATAAGTTTTCTGTAGAATATTGGCCCGTGTGGATAGGACGGTATAAATTCCGCCCACTTTGTTACACACTTCCCAACTGGCCTCGAAGAGGTAGTCAGGTGTGTGCCTGGCATCTATCTCCATATATGATTGTTTTCTTGTCTCCGGGGGGCAAAGATAATAAAAAAAATGGCTTATCTTTGTAACTTTCTTCTGAATGGTTGAAACAATTGACATTGGCCAATTACAACAGGTGATTGGAAAGCATCCCAACCTGGCGGCTGCAGGCTCACTGCTGAAAGAGATTCAAGTCTTATCAGTGACGGGTTTGCACGGTTCTTCCCGTGCTTTATTTGCAGGGGAATTATTCCACAAACAACCACAGACTTACCTTTATATTTTAAATGACGCGGAGACCGCAGGCTATTTCTATCATGACCTGACCCAAATGATGGGTTCGGTTGATGTGCTCTTTTTCCCTTCGGCCTACAAGCGGGCAGCTAAGTACGGGCAGATAGACCGTGCTAACGAGGTACTTCGTGCAGGTGTTTTAAGCCGCTTGCAGGATGGTTCCGGCCCATTGGTCATTGTCAGTTATCCTGACGCATTGGCGGAGAAAACGGTTTCCCGTAAACAACTGGTGGAAAATACGCTGAAAGTGTCGGTAGGAGACCGGGTCGACAGTGTTTTCGTGAGTGAAGTACTGGATAGCCAGGGTTTCCTGATCACCGATTATGTGTATGAGCCGGGACAGTATGCCGTGCGGGGTAGTATCCTCGATGTCTTCTCTTTTTCAAGTGAATATCCTTATCGTATCGATTTCTTCGGAGATGAGGTGGAGACCATTCGTAGCTTCGATGTTGAAACACAACTTTCGAAAGAAAAATTCAATGAGATTCGTATTGTTCCTGAATTCGGACGTGCTGATTCTAAAGGAGCGTCGCTGTTTAGCCTTCTTCCCGCTGGATCGGTGATCGGCACGGAAGATATGCGCTGGATTGCAAGCCGGGTAGAATCGATCAACGAAGATGAACTGCACATAGATCCCAAGGATGAGGAATTTGTGAAAGCAGAACTGCTCTTGAAAAAGGATTTTCTGGAGAGTATCCGCTCGTTCCGGCAGATACGTTTTGATACCAAGATGTTAGATACCCCCGATGCCGGTATCGAATTCAATACATCAATGCAGCCTCCCTATCACAAGAATTTCGATCTGCTGGGCGAATCGTTACACCGTTTTATGGATGAGGGATATACAATTTATATTTTGAGCGACAGCGAGAAGCAGCAGAAGAGGCTTTTCCATATTTTCGAGGATCGTAATGATCCCATCCCTTTTATACCGGTCAACAAAACGTTGCATGAAGGATTTTCTGATGATACATTAAAAATATGTTGCTTTACCGATCATCAGATTTTCGACCGCTTTCATAAATATAGCCTCAAGTCCGACAAGGCTCGTTCAGGTAAGATCGCCCTGACACTTAAGGAGATCAACCAACTTCAACAGGGTGATTACGTGGTGCATATGGACCACGGTATCGGCCGGTTTTCCGGGCTGGTACGCCTTCGCATCGGTGACAAGGTACAAGAGGTTATCAAACTTCTCTATAAGAATAATGACGCGGTATTCGTTTCCATTCATTCCCTGCATAAGATATCGAAGTACAAAGGTAAGGAGGGAGAGGAGCCGCAACTGAATAAACTGGGCTCCGGAGCATGGGAGCGGGTGAAAGAGAGGACTAAAAAGAAGATCAAAGATATTGCCCGCGACCTGATCAAACTGTATGCCCAACGTCAACAGGAGAAGGGGTTTGCTTTTTCGAAAGATACTTACGTGCAAACAGAGTTGGAAGCATCGTTTATGTATGAAGATACGCCCGACCAGGTAAAAGCAACCCGTGACGTGAAAGCCGATATGCAGAGCGGGCGACCTATGGATAGGCTGGTCTGTGGAGATGTGGGTTTCGGTAAGACCGAAATAGCTATCCGTGCTGCCTTTAAAGCGGCAACCGACGGGAAACAGACGGCTGTGTTGGTGCCAACCACGGTGTTGGCAACCCAGCATTACCATACTTTCAGCGAACGGCTAGCCGATTTCCCGGTAAAGGTGGATTACCTGAGCCGCGCCCGTTCGGCGAAAGAGCAAAAAGAAATCCTCCTCCGGTTAAAGGAGGGAAAGATTGATATCCTTATCGGTACGCACCGGTTGGTAGGAAAAGATGTGGAATTTAAAGACCTGGGGTTACTGATCATCGACGAGGAACAGAAGTTCGGAGTATCCGTCAAAGAAAAGCTCAAGCAATTGAAGGTGAATGTAGATACGCTCACCATGACGGCTACACCCATCCCCCGTACGCTGCAATTCTCACTGATGGGATCGCGCGACCTCTCTACCATCGGAACGCCGCCTCCTAACCGTTACCCTATACAGACGGAGGTACATACGTTCGATATGGAACTTGTCCGTGATGCTGTCAATTTTGAATTGAACCGGAATGGACAGTTGTTTATCGTGAACAACCGCATCAAAAATATTTATGAACTGGAGGCCCTGATCAAAAGGGAGATGCCGGGCGTCCGTGTAGCAGTGGGCCATGGACAGATGGATCCGAAGAAACTGGAAAGTGTTATTGCCGATTTCATCAACCATGAACAGGATGTGCTGATCGCTACCACTATCATAGAATCGGGTATCGATATGCCCAACGTGAATACAATTATAGTGATGGATGCCCAAAATTTTGGACTGAGTGACCTGCACCAGTTGCGTGGCAGGGTGGGACGAAGTAACCGTAAGGCATTCTGTTATCTGCTGGCGCCGCCGTTTTATATGTTAAGCAGTGATTCGCGGAGACGTTTGCAGGCAATTGAAAATTTTGCGGAATTGGGCAGTGGTCTCCATATTGCCATGCAGGATTTGGATATCCGTGGTGCCGGGAATCTTTTGGGAGCCGAGCAGAGCGGATTTATTGCCGACCTGGGATATGAAACATACCAGAAAATACTGGCGGAAGCTGTACAGGAACTGCGAAAAGACGAATTTGCAGAACTGTACGATACGCCGCAGGCTGATGCAGGGACATATGATTTCGTGGATGACGTGTTGGTGGAGAGCGATCTGGAGTTGATGTTCCCGGTGGACTATATTCCGAACGATGCGGAACGTGTGGGCATCTATCGTGAAATGGATAATATCGAGTCTGAAACGGAGATCATGGACTTTATGAAACGACTCGAAGACCGCTTCGGAAGAATTCCGGCACAGGGCAGGGAGCTTATACGTATTGTCCGGCTTCGCCGTATTGCCAAGTCATTGGGTATAGAGAAGGTGGTGCTGAAAAACGGACAGATGACCCTCTTCCTGATCTCTAATCCCGAATCGCCCTATTACAGTTCGCCGGTATTCGACCAGTTGTTGGATTTCGTACAGAAACACCCACGCCGTTGCCGTTTACAGGAAAAAGGCAATAAGCGGTCGGTGGCGATCAGCCATGTTGAAACGGTGGAGACATCTGTCGCTTTGTTGGAAGAGATCGGAAAAGAAGAAACGATGCCGGTTTAGATGCTGTGAAGCCCGATCAAATGACAAAATCATAGGGACTGGAAAAATCTCTCACCATACGTATCTTTACATCTATCGAGTTGGAAACGAGTGAGTAGGGGACTACACTCCGGGTGAGCCATGCACCGCCGCCAATTACCGAGTCATGGCCGACCACCGTCTTTCCTCCCAGGATGGTTGCATTGGCGTATATCACCACATTATCCTCCACGGTTGGGTGCCGTTTTACATCCGACAACTTTTTCTCAACATATAAAGCTCCGAGCGTCACACCCTGGTATATCTTTACGTTATTGCCGATTTCAGCTGTTTCACCGATCACGATTCCGGTTCCGTGATCCAAAAAGAGATTCTTGCCTATCTTGGCAGCGGGATGAATATCAATGCCTACTTTTGAATGTGCATATTCAGAGAAAAGCCTGGCAATCAGGGGCACTCCCAGTCGATGGAGTTCATGGGCGACACGATGCACGCATAATGCATAAAATCCGGGGTAGGTGAGGATCACTTCTTCCAGGCTTTTGGCTGCAGGGTCGGCTTTCAAATAGCAGGCCGCATCTTTATAGAGCCGCTCTCTGAGCGAAGGGAATAGCCGGAAAAACGATTCGGAGATCTCTTCGGCTTTCTGTTTACCAGTGAGCGACGATATGTTGGAGTGAAGAGTCAGGGCTGCTTTCCTTAACTTCTCATGGACATCTACCGGTTCCGGACAGTCGCAGATAGGGAACATTTGTGAAATAAGCGTTTCTATCACCTCTTCCAGATCACATTTGTTTATGGGAATGCGTATGGGTTGCGGGTTGAACTGCCGGATGAGTTCCTCAATCTTGTCTGTCATAAAAATAGGATGTTTATTGTATATTTTTTATTCTTTCTATCAATTCGTCTCCCAATGCCCTTTTCTCTTCGATATGCTTTAATGTGGCTGTGACAAAAGGATTCTTGTCGAAAGCCCCACGTACATATTCGAAATCCATAGCCCGGTCCTGGATATTGCCGTCAGCACCAAAACCGGTTTTGAATGAGAGGGAGAACTCTTTTTTAGCGTCACTGTAAATCATCTCATCGAGGCCGATCACAGCCGCTTTCCACTTTTCAACAATGGAGATCACATCAGATGCCGTAATCTCATCGGCTTTGATACCGTAAAACGACTGGATCTTATCCCAGGCCCATGTCCACTCGTTATCGTAATAGTCTTGATGCAGTTGTTGGAATATATGGTTGATCTCCTTCAGTTTGGTGATCTCTCCCGATTCAATTTTGCAGAGCAGGTCGTCGATTTCCGATTTGGGAGCGATCAACCCCGAGACATCTACCCACTCTCCCAGTCCGGGTGCCCCTTGTGGGTCAAGTTGCTCCCTGATCTCTTCATTGCTTTTGAAACGGGTTTTTTCTAAACGCTTGATAAGCGAGTTCCCAAGGAATTTATGGATAATGATCTCATAGAGTTTCAATCCTCTCAATAGTGATGAATTGGATATAACGCAACTCTGGAAAGTATAAAATTCCGATGTCTCCCCGGCCACAGCCTGCAGGTTTTTCAGAATCTCTACACCGGCAAATACTTTCTGGATTGTGTAGGGGCTGAGCAGATTGAAATTAATACAATCGAGCCGGTCGGGATCTTTCCGTCGGTCTCTTTCGGGCCACTTCTTGGCATCGCGGATAGTACCTACGCTACGGAGGTTTACCCCCGGAGCGATATGGGTGCCATTATCTTTTTCTACGAGGTAGGAAAAGGGGAGATTCGATGTGTCGGTATGTTGATAATGGCGCCCCAGGATCAGTGAGAAGGGTCCCACCTTGGCAGGCCACAATACGTAAGAGTTACTGGTCGTCTTTGCTCCCCGCTCAATGATTCCCTGATGGATAGGTCCCAATTTATACATGTGGTTGCTCTGGTTAGAGCCCGATCCGGCATTCATAAAGGAAAACATCCCTGCAATAAGGAGTGTGGACTTATGGTGTGTGACGGTATAAGGCCCGGCAAAAAGCGCACACGCTTCACCGTTCTCACCCTGGCAATTACTGAAAAAGAGAGAATCGGAAGCGGAATATCCGTGATCAATATGGCAAGCCTGTCCGATGAAACAACGGGAGATAATAGAACCTCCGTCGATCGTGGAGCCGGAGCAGATAATAAAATCTTCGGCAATCACATTCCGCCCGATATAAACCGGATCATATTCATTGCTGTTGATGCTGCCGTTCTTGAGTTTCATCGCACCGGTGATCTTACAGAAAGAGCCTATCCGCACATTTTTGATATAGCCGACATTCACAATCTTGCAATCATGTTCTATAATCCCCCTGTCGGATGAGTGCTTATTGCAATAATAATCGATGATCGCCTTCATCCGTTCAACCAGTTTCGGGCGATGGCGATAAAGTGAGTAAATATAAGCAAAATGGGCTGAGAGCTTGTCGTTGATATGTACTTCCCGTCCTCCGGTTTCGTTTAGTACGTTGACCTGCACTCCGTTTCCGAAGGTCGTCATCCCGTCGACCAGGATCACGTCTATATTCTGAATGAAACAATTATCGCCGATAGTATAATTGGCGATATAATTTTGCACATTCTCGATCATTACATTATCGCCTATGGTGCAGTTATGGATCACGGCGCGATTGATACCGGCATGTTTCTGTAGTCCGCCGGGCAAAGAGAACGTTTTCTCAAAGATGCCAATCTCAACCTTGCCGGAGAAATGGCTTTCACGTACATAACGTGGGTCGAAGCCTTCTTTTACTGTAACCAACCCCCAGTCAGTACAACTGCATCCGTTTTTCTCCAACTGATCGATTTCGAACTGCGTTAAATTTCTGTGATCTTGCATAATTTAATGTGACAAACAACGTTCAACGGGACGAAGTGTAGTTAAATGTGCTAAATGAAAAAACGAGACCCCGGAAGGGATGTCTCGTTTTCCATGTCATTTGCTGTTCTCCTTGAGTGCGTCGAAAATAAGTTTTTCGAGCTCTTCGGCCAATTCGGGGTTGTCTTTGATAGCCGCCTTTGCCGCATCGCGCCCCTGACCCAGTTTGGTATCGTTATAGCTGTACCATGAACCGCTTTTTTTGATAATCCCCAGATCAGATCCCAGATCGATAATCTCACCCGTACGTGAAATGCCTTCTCCATACATGATATCGAATTCCGCCTTACGGAAGGGAGGTGCCAGTTTGTTTTTGACAACCCTTACGCGGGTGGGTTTCCCAATCTGCTCTTCACCATCTTTGATGGCTGTGCCGCTCCCACGGATATCCAAACGTACCGATGCGTAGAACTTCAAAGCATTCCCTCCGGTAGTTGTTTCCGGATTACCAAACATTACCCCGATCTTCTCACGTAACTGATTGATAAATATGCAAGTGGTGTTGGTTTTGCTGATGGCTGAGGTGAGTTTCCTGAGTGCCTGAGACATCAATCGTGCCTGCAGTCCCACGTTGGAGTCCCCCATCTCGCCTTCTATCTCTTTCTTGGGAGTGAGTGCTGCCACCGAGTCGATAACAATAATATCTACCGCAGAAGAACGAATCAACTGTTCGGCGATCTCCAATGCTTCTTCACCGCTGCTTGGTTGTGAAATAAGCAACTCATCGGTATTTACGCCCAGTTTCTCGGCATAAAAACGGTCGAAAGCGTGTTCAGCATCTATAAAGGCAGCCACGCCGCCCGCTTTTTGGGCTTCGGCAATGGCATGAATGGCGAGAGTGGTCTTTCCCGATGACTCCGGCCCGTAGATCTCGATGACACGTCCGCGCGGATAGCCACCCACACCCAAGGCCACATTCAGGGCAATAGAACCGGAGGAGATAACGGGTACTTCTTCCACTTTCTCATCGCCCATCTTCATAATGGAGCCTTTGCCGTAGGTCTTTTCAATCTTGTCCATCGCTGCACGCAGCGCTTTCAGCTTTTCACTGTTCTTGTTATCTTTTTCTTCTGCCATTTTTAGTTATGTTTAATTTTTTGTTCATTAAAATTAGTCGTTTTCTTGCTATGGCAGAAGACAAACTTGTTTGTCTTCTGCTCATTTAGCTTAACGAAAACGTTGCTTGTTTTCACTGCCGACTCATCAGTCCCGGCCGGTTTTCATTTTCTCTAATATCTGCACGGCATGGTTTTTCGTATCCACGCCTCTTCCTTCTATTTTATCCCGGATGATCCCGTTTTCATCTACAAGGAATGTAGTGCGGACAGTACCCATGAATTTTTTCCCCATCATCGATTTTTCCTGCCATACTCCGAATTCCTCTACCAGTTTTTTATCGGTATCGGCAATCAACGGAAAGGGGAGTGAGAATTTATCGATGAATCTTTGGTGTGATTTCTCACTGTCGACACTTACACCTACGATTTCATATCCTGCTTTCCGGAGATCGTTGTAACCGTCGCGCAGGCTGCAGGCCTGAGCCGTACATCCCGGTGTATTGTCTTTCGGATAAAAGTAGAGAGCCAGTTTCTTACCTCTGAATTGCTCCGCTTTTATCGGTTCTCCATTTTGATCTGTGCCCAATGTTTCGGGTATTTTATCGCCTATCTGTAAAGCCATTGATCTTTTGTTAAGTGTGATTATTTTTTCAAAGATATAAAAAATAAAGAGAAGCGAGGGGGATAAACAGGTCAAATTTCACACTAATTGATACATTCCACCCGGAAGTGATGTCACAATGTTTTTTACTTCCAACTCCAGTAATGTCATAAACAATTCTGATACCGGAATGTTGAGTTCAACGGCCAATGTGTTTACATGCATGGATCCTGTTTTACTGAGCTTTTCGAATATTATCGACTCTTCTTCTGATAGATCGGGGAAAAGTTCCTGCTGTACCGGAAGAGGTTGTTTTTCTTCCGGTTCCCATCCCATGTGAGAGATAAAGCTGTCGATACTTTGAAAAAGTAGCGCTTTGTTGTCCGATATCAACCTGTTACAGCCAGCTGACATTTTATCGCTGATACGCCCCGGCAAGGCAAAAACTTCACGATAATAAGAGTTGGCGATATCGGCAGTGGTAAGTGATCCTCCTTTTTTGCCCGATTCAATCACTACTACCGCATCGGCCATACCTGCGACGATACGGTTGCGCTTCACGAAATTGTGTTTGTCCGGATTGGTGCCACTGGGAAATTCGGTGAGAAGAGCCCCGTTTTGTAACATTTCGACGGCTGTCTGCCTGTGTATCTGTGGATAGATACGATCTAATCCGTGTGCCAATACGGCTACAGTGGAAAGATTGTGCTTCAACGCGGCCCGGTGAGCGCAGATATCGATACCATATGCCAGGCCACTGATAATCTGTGCTTCAGGGATTCTGCGCGATAATTCTTCCATGAACTCTTTGCAGAAATCCTCTCCATATCTGGTGGAGTTGCGTGTGCCAATGACACTGATAGTTTTCTGATGATTGAAATAGGCGTTGCCTTTGGCATAAAGCAGTAAGGGAGCATCAATACATTGGGTAAGGCGTTGGGGGTAATCTTCATCGGTAAAGAAAATGAGCCGGAGCTTATTATCTGCCACAAATTCCAGTTCTTTTTCCGCTTTTTTTAGTACTTCGGGATTACGGATCTCTCCAATCAACCTTCTCGAAATGCGGGGAATAGCTTCCAGCTTACGGACATCCTCTTTGAAGATCGCCTCTTCGTCGCCAATCATCTGCATCAGGGTACGGGCATGCATCACCCCTACGCCGTTGATCTGTGTGAGCGCTATCCGGTATAGAGATTTATCTGTTTCCATAGAAATCTAATGTGCCAATTCCGATAAATCGGTACAACTTGTCCCGACTTGTGGGGAAGGAGTGGCTATAAGACTAATTATCAATGATTCAATTTATTCGTATTCCAAATCATGAAATCCGGAATCATGAATTGTAAATCGACGTAGTCAAATTTTCAAATCCCAAATCCTACATCCCAAACCCCAAATATGGTGCGAACGCTTCGTCGAATACTTCTGGTTGCGACAACTTACCATTCACCAAATTCACCACCTCTATTTTTGCTTTGGCGCATACTGTATTATCGGACAGGCGAATAATTTTCTGATGAAAGATATATTTTACTCCCGTCCTTTCGATACGTTGTACCGTACAATTGAACTCATCCATACCGACAAGGGGCACCTTGTAGCGTATCTCAACCTGTGAGACTACCGCATCTATCCCCTGTAAATGCAATTGGTGAAAGTTGAGTCCTGCTTTTTCCAGAAACTCATGCCTGGTTACTTCAAAATAGTGTTGATAGTTAGCGTTATTTACATGTCCTTGGGTATCACATTCATAATCACGCACTTTCATTTTGTATGCAAAAATCGGATCCATTGGTTATTTTTCTCCTTTTCTGATATGATGTATCCGTTTTTATTTTGTCTGATTTTTCTCTTTCAACCATTCCCTTGCATTGGCAAATGCTTCCATCCAGGGTGTTACCTCATGTTTGCGGTAAGCGTGCGGGTACCACGCGTTTTGCCATGGGAAGACAGAGCGTTCGGGGTGCGGCATCATCGCCAGGTGACGTCCATCGCGCGAACAGACAGCCGCAGTGGCATAATCGGAACCGTTAGGATTGCCGGGATATTCGTTGTGGAAATATTTTGCTGTAATATGATATGCTGATTCCGATTCCGGCAATAGGAAACGGCCTTCGCCATGCGCCACCCATACACCGAGTTTCGTGCCTTCGAGCGATTTGAGCATTACCGACTCATTCTTGGGTATTTCCAAACTTACGAAAATAGATTCGAACTTATGAGACAGGTTATGATGCATTTTAGGATGGTTATCTCCCATTTCAGGATAGATCAATCCTAATTCCATCAACAACTGGCAACCATTACAGATGCCGAGGCTTAATGTATCTTCGCGGGCAAAGAAGTTATTGAGTGCCGCCTTCGCTTTTTCGTTGTAGCGGAAGCCGCCGGCCCATCCTTTGGATGAACCCAGTACATCAGAATTGGAGAATCCTCCGCAGAAGACTGCAAACCGTACATCTTCCAGAGTCTCGCGACCGGAAGTAAGATCGGTCATATGTACATCTTTTACATCGAATCCTGCAAGCCAAAGTGTATAGGCCATCTCACGTTCGCCGTTGGTTCCTTTTTCGCGGATTATGGCGGCAGTGATTCCCGACCCTTCCTTCCTTTGGGGATTCAATCCCAGGTCTTCCATTTTACCTGTAAAGGAGGGATTGAAGCCGAACCGGAGCGGTTGGTTTTTATAGTTCCCAAATCGCTGTGCAGCACAGGTTTCTCCACTTTGTTTCCGGTCGAGGAGATAAGAGGTCTTATACCATACATCACGCAATTGGTCGATATCAAACTCTTTGCAGAAAGTATCTTTAGAGATCACCAGCTTCCGCTCTTCTATTGGCCGTGCCACAATAGCGGCTCCCACCCCGTAGTCCTGCAGGATCTTTTCTACTAAGTGGTGATGTTTCACCTGGATGATTACTCCCGGATTTTCGGAGAAGAGAATTTTTATCAGGTCTGTATGGCGGATTTTGTCGAATCGTGCTTCCAGTCCTCCTTGCGGATTGGCAAAGCACATCTCGAGCATGGTAGTGACCATCCCTCCGGCGGAGATATCGTGTCCGGCGAGGATCAATCCGCGGTTTACCAGTTCCTGTACAGCGGCGAATGTGTTCTTGAAGTATTCGGCATCGGTCACAGTGGGAGCCTCGTCTCCCATTTTGCTCATTGTCTGTGCAAATGCCGATCCCCCCAATTTGAAAGTGTCGAATGAAAAATCGATATAGTAAAGGTAAGTGCCTCTTATATAAGCCAGCACCGGGGATACGATCTTACGGATATTTTTCACTTCGGCAGCAGCGGAGATGATGACTGTTCCCGGTGAGTAGACTTTGTCGTCACCATATTTCTGCGTCATCGAGAGTGAGTCTTTTCCCGTGGGAATATTGATCCCCAGGTCGCAAGCAAAGTCGGAACAAGCTTCTACCGCTTTATAAAGGCGGGTATCTTCCCCCGGGTTGCGGCAGGGCCACATCCAGTTAGCACTCAGTGAGACGGATTGCAATCCCTCGGAAAGCGGTGCAAATACGAGGTTGGTAAGCGCTTCGGCAACCGCCATCACTGATCCGGCAACGGGATCTATCATAGCTGCCTGCGGGGCATGTCCCAACGAGGTTGCCATCCCGGTATAACCGTTATAGTCGAGTGCGATGGCGCCACAGTCGCTCAGAGGTAGCTGGATTTCACCCTGGCATTGCTGACGAGCGATTTTCCCGGTGACTGAGCGGTCTACCTTATTGGTAAGCCAATCTTTACAGGCGACAGCTTCTAATTTGAGAACATTTTCTATATAAGTTTCCAGCAATTCCTGATCATATTCCGGAGCACTATACTCTTCCGTGATAGTAGTATCCTCCATGATAGTGACGGGTGGTTTTCCGAAGAAATCCTCCAGTTCCATATCGATGGGACAGGAACCATCCGGCTGGCGGAAGGTGAATTTCATATCACCTGTGGTTTCGCCTACTATGTACATGGGTGACCGTTCGCGGGAAGCAATACGCTCTATCCGTCCTATATCCTTTTGTTCTACGAGCAATCCCATCCGTTCCTGGCTTTCGTTGCCTATGATTTCCCTGGCAGAAAGCGTTTCGTCACCAACAGGCAGTTTGTCCATTTCAATGACACCGCCTGTTTTTTCCACCAATTCCGAAAGACAGTTAAGATGACCGCCTGCACCGTGGTCGTGGATAGATACAATAGGGTTTTCGTCCGATTCGGCCAGTGCACGGATCACGTTGGCAACACGTTTCTGCATCTCCGGATTAGCACGCTGTACAGCATTCAGTTCGATCCCCGCGGAGTATTCGCCGGTGTTGACCGACGAGACGGCGCCACCACCCATACCGATGCGGTAGTTATCGCCACCCAGTACCACTACTTTTTCACCGCTCTGCGGTTCTCCTTTTTTTGCATCGCGCTTGTTGGCATATCCAATCCCTCCGGCAAGCATAATCACCTTGTCATATCCGAATTTTTTGTCGTTTTCGGCATGCTCTAAAGTAAGTACTGATCCGCAGATCAGCGGTTGACCGAATTTATTCCCGAAGTCTGATGCTCCGTTAGAGGCTTTGATAAGGATCTGTTCGGGTGTCTGGTAAAGCCATGGGCGAGGGGGCAGTGTTTGCTCCCAGGCACGGCCCTCTTCGAGACGAGGGTAGGAGGTCATGTAGATGGCTGTCCCCGCTACCGGAAGCGATCCCTTTCCTCCTGCCAACCGGTCGCGGATTTCACCACCCGTGCCCGTAGAAGCACCGTTGAATGGTTCTACGGTAGTGGGGAAGTTATGGGTTTCGGCTTTGAGCGAAAGTACGCTTTCTACTTCTTTAATCCGGAAGAAATCAGGCTTATCACCACTTGCCGGTGCAAACTGTTGTATGATGGGTCCCTGTACGAAAGCCACATTATCCTTGTAAGCCGATATGAGGCTATTGGGGTTAACGGTAGAGGTCTTCTTGATCAATTGGAATAAAGTCAGTTCTTTCTCCTCACCATCGATAACGAATTTGCCGTTAAATATCTTGTGTCGGCAATGTTCAGAATTCACTTGTGAGAATCCGAACACTTCACTGTCAGTCAGCTTACGCCCCATCTTGTTGCTGACAGCGTTGAGATAATCGATCTCCTCATTGCTCAGGGCAAGCCCTTCCGCCTGATTATAAGCGGTAATATCGTCGATATATATGATCGGTTCAGGTTGTTTGTCGATAGTGAAAACAGATTGATCCAGTTTGTTATATTTGCGTTGCAACATAGGATCGAATTCTGTCGTATCGTTATTGTTATATGATGTATATTCTTCGATACGTGTGATACCCTCTATACCCATGTTCTGGGTGATCTCTACGGCACAAGTACTCCATGGGGTGATCATCTCACGGCGCGGACCTATAAAGGATTGATCGATGCTCTCAGTGGGTAGTACTTCTGCTTCACCGAACAACCATATCAGTTTCTGGATCTCTTCCTGTGAGAATTCTCTATTGATTTGTACGGCAATCACACTCTGGGAAGGAGTCTTGAAAAATGTAATCATATCTCTTTTTTTAGATTGGGATTGGAACAGATTGATATAGATTGAAAGAGACTTTAATCAATCTGAATTAAGGGACAAAGTTAGTGAACTTTTTCGATAAGTGAATACAGAGGCAAAACTTGTTTTGTCTGTTTTGTATAATGGATGTACCTTTGCACCGGAAAAATTTAGAGTCATTTCTGTAAACGGCGGTACATGTTTGAAACAATCACCAAGGGATTTCTTATTGGTTTGCTGGTCTCTGCTCCTATGGGACCTATCAATATGCTGACTATTCAACGAACGCTTAACCGTGGTCGTTGGCACGGCTTTATGACAGGGTTGGGCGCCACTTTATCGGATCTGGTCTACGCCTTGATTACATTAGTGGGGCTAAGTTTTGTCGCAGATTTTTTTGATGAATATGAGCAGATTATACAGATACTGGGAAGTGTTATCCTTTTCTTTTTCGGTCTCAGGGTATTCCAATCGAATCCGTTGAGAGACTGGACGCCCAATAAATTACCTCAGGAGACGCGTTATCTCAAAGATTTTGTGTCGTCATTTTTGCTTACCTTTTCCAATGTAGCGATTATTTTAGTGTTGATAGGACTTTATGCCCGTTTCTCATTTAATCCTTTGGCGGATGGGAAAACTTTTTTTGTTGCCGGATTAATTGCATTTACTGCAGCCTTGTTCATTTGGTGGTTTCTTCTCACGACTATGGTTTCCCGGTTACGAAAACATTTTAACCGCAGAGGTCTGGTATTGCTTAACAGAAGCGTAGGAACCCTGTTGATGTTGCTGGGATTGGGAGGAATCATCCTGTTGCTGTTCCCCGGCTTCTTTTAATTTTTTATTTCAAAGAAAATTCACTTTAGTTTTTCACTTCCTCCGGCCTCTTCTTCCCCCACTCAGGCACATAGGCGCTTTTTACCATCCCACTTTCCCTCCTTTCCACTTTTAATTCATCCCTGTTTTCCTATCTCTATCACTTCAAGGTCCCTTATATTACCTTCGTCCAGTATAAAACGGAGAAGGGTACGTACTTGATGAAAGCCATATTTACCGGCAGCGCCGGGGTTCATATAGAGGCATTCCAGTTTCTTATCATACATTACTTTCAATATATGGGAGTGTCCGGTTATGAACAGCTTTGGAGGATTGGCTTTTAATTGGGACAGGACGGCAGGGTTATAACGGCCCGGATAACCACCTATATGGGTAATCATTACATCTACCTTCTCGAGCATGAAACGCAATGTGTGGGGATAGGCACTGCGAACGGCAGTATCATCGATATTGCCATAAACGGCCCTGAAGGGTTTTAGTACTTCGAATTGCCGGGCCAGGGCGAGTGAGCCGATATCGCCGGCATGCCATATCTCATCGCACGAAGCGAAATATGTTTCGAATTTTTCATCCCAATGGCCATGGGTATCTGAAAGTAGTCCTATTTTCTTCATTTTTTTTATTCGGTCAAAGTTATTATTTTTATACCATAATTCAAAAGGTATCGAATTCAAAATATGAAGCATTCCATATATAGGTATTTCAAGCGAGATATTAGCTGGTTATCATTTAATTACCGTGTTCTTTTGGAGGCAAAAGATGAACGGTTGCCAGTGTACGAACGCATTAAATTTCTCGCTATCTATTCTTCCAATCTGGAAGAGTTCTACAAGATCCGTGTCTCGGGATATCATAGCTCCCTTCTGGAGAGCATCAATCGCGATGAATCAGTGGAGGAAGCGATGAAGACTATTGTGCAGATCAACAAGGAGGTCACTGCTCAGGAAAAGGAGTATGATGATATCTTCAACAATATGATATTACCCGAATTGAAACGCAATGGTATCATACTTTATCAGACCGATAAGGTGGAGCCGTTCCATCAGGAATATGTGAAAAAGTATTTTAACGAAGAGGTATTTCCCTATCTGCAACCGATGATCATTCAGAAGGATGATATTCATTCGTTTATTCAGGATGCCCGCATCTACCAGGTGATCAGTCTGTTGAAAAAGAAGAAGAAATCGGATAGATTGGGATATACCTATGCCATCATGAAAATCCCTTACACCAAGATACCCCGTTTCATCGAACTTCCTTCGCACGATGGCAATCACTATATCATGTTTATTGACGATGTGATTAAGGCGAATATGCAGAGTGTATTCCCGGGATACCAAATTGTGGATTGTTTCAGCATTAAGATTTCACGTGATGCAGATTTCTCGTTAGAGGATGAAGATCAGAAAGATATTGCCGAGGAGATACTTCGCAAGGTGCGCAAGCGGAAGATAGGGGCTGTTACGCGGTTTCAGTATGATAAGAATATGCCGGATTATTTTCTTCAATACCTTTGTGAAGCCTATGAGATTGAAGAGGAGGAGCTACTTCCTTCAGGCCGTTATCTGAACAGGGCTGATCTGTCGAGCCTACCCAATCCGGTGGGTAATTCTTTGAAACAGCAACTCCCTCAACCGCTCAGGATCCCGGAACTGGAAACCAACAGCTCTATTTTGCGGGTACTACGGAAACAGGATGTATTGCTACACTTCCCCTACCAGTCATTTGATTATCTGCTGCGGTTCCTTCTGCAGGCAGCCTTCGATCCGAAGGTGCTGGAAATAAAGGTGACCCAGTATCGTGTGGCAGAGAATTCGGCCGTAATCAACAGTTTGATCAGTGCTGCGAAGAATGGTAAAAAGGTGACTGTCTTTGTCGAGTTAAAAGCCCGGTTCGATGAGATGAATAACTATTTAACCTCCGAGTTGATGCAACAGGCGGGAGTAAAAATTATTTACAGCCTGCCGGGGCTAAAGGTACACGCCAAACTGGCCTATGTGCGGAAGCGCAGTAACGACCCGGATGATCCTATAAAGGGTTATGCTTATCTGGGGACGGGTAACTTCAACGAGAAGACTGCCCGTATCTATTCCGATAAGGGACTGCTTACCTCCAATAAAGAAATCATCAGGGATATCGACGAGGTATTCAGGGTATTAGAGGGAAAACCCTATATGAATGACTTCAAGCACCTGTTGGTGACACAATTTAATATGCTCCCGGAGATTCATAGGATGATCGGACAGGAGATTAATCATGTGAAGAATGGTGGTATCGGTCATATCATATTAAAGATGAATAGCCTGGAAGACAGGGGAATGATCGATGCCCTTTATCGTGCCAGCGAGGCGGGGGTGAAGATCGACCTGATCATACGCGGAATCTGTTGTCTGGTTCCCGGACAGCCGTTCAGCCAGAACATCACTATTACCAGAATCGTGGATGCTTACCTGGAGCATTCGCGGGTTTGGTATTTCTTCAACGGCGGTGAAGAGGATATCTTCCTGACTTCGGCCGACTGGATGCAGCGCAACCTGCACCGGCGCATCGAAGTGGCTTTCCCCGTTTATATGGAATCATTGAAGCGGGAAATCATAGATATCCTCAAGATACAGCTTAAAGACAACCAGAGTGCGGTATGGATCGATGAAAACCTGAAGAATATCTTCAAGCGGGATACAGCTCCGGCTGATGCCCCTCCTGTGCGTGCCCAGCAAGCGATCTATGAGTATCTGAAGTATTCGACCGGGCAGTAAGAGTTTTTTTATTGTTAAACAAGTTTGGTTTATCTCTCGGTTTGTATTATATTTGTCATACAAAAGATATTCAATGTATGATATTGTAAGATAATGGAAACAAGATCCGTAAAAAAACAGATGGCTTTCAGACTCAATGAA
>WPCJ01093755.1_pt1 | contig 41269 bp, 43 predicted proteins | sample 5399831 | NCBI WGS metagenome assembly WPCJ01 (sample SAMN12869470, study PRJNA574797) | sludge metagenome | isolation source: wastewater treatment of pH10 | place: China:Beijing | collected 2019-05-20
ACATGCCTCTGTCGCTGATGCGCGCCGAGCTGGAGCGCAGCTTCACGCTGAAGGACATTCCCTACAAAACCGGTGGCCCTGCCCGCTATGTCGAAGTCGCAGAGACCGGCGGCAGGCTCGGCTTCATCACCCCGATGACGCATAATTTCTGCGAAAGCTGCAATCGTGTGCGCCTGACATGCACCGGTACGCTCTATATGTGCCTGGGCCAGGAGGATGCCGCCGATCTGCGTACGCCGCTGCGTGCTTCCGAAGGCAATGAGCTGGTTTCGAAGGCTATCGATGAAGCAATCGGTCGCAAACCCGAAGGGCACGACTTCGTCATCGACCGCCACACCAATCGTCCGTCGGTATCGCGTCACATGAGCGTTACCGGCGGCTAGGAAGCGGCCGGCTGGTCGGTCAGCGTGGCTGATCCACCCCACCCTCGCAAGGGCCGGTTGCCGTCGTTGCTGGCCCATCGCTTTGCCATTGCTGAAGGGCTCACCAGTGATAGAGGTTCGAACCTGGAGCGTTTCCGCTTTTCACGGAAACGCGGAGACGCTCTAACTTTTTGTTTTGACGCAACTCCGGACGGAACCGCTACGCATTTTTCCTGGAATTGCTCTGGCCGACAGGATCAGCCTTGCCCCTTTCGCCCAATCTTCGCGGCGCCGTCTACATGATCGTGGCGATGATCGGCTTTGCGTTCAACGACGCCATCACCAAACATTCTTCCGCTTCCATGAACATGGCGCAAGTGATGTTGGTACGCGGCATCTTCGCCTCGACCTTGATCGCCTTGCTTGCCTGGCGACAAGGAGCACTGGCATCGCCGCGCCTTGCCTTTCACCCACTGGTGGCGTTGAGGGCGCTTGCTGAATCGGGCGGCACGCTTAGTTTCCTGCTCGCGCTTGCGCATCTGCCGCTCGCCAATGTTTCGGCCGTCATGCAGGCATTGCCACTGGCGGTCACCATGGGTGCAGCGCTGTTCTTCGGTGAAGGGGTCGGCTGGCGCCGCTGGCTCGCCATCGTCATGGGATTTTTCGGCGTGATGATTGTCGTGCGACCGGGCTTCGAGGGTTTCAGCCCCTATTCGCTACTGGCCTTGGCAAGTGTCGCCTGCTGCACGGTCAGGGATCTCGTCACCAAGAAGATTCCAGCGGAGATCCCTACCCTGCTCGTCTCGACCACCACGGCGATGATCATCACGATCCTCGGTGCATTGCTGCTCGCCCCGATGGGCGGATGGACGACGATATCCGGCCCCGATCTGACTTTGCTTGCCATCGCCGCCGTGCTCGTCCTGATCGGTTACCAGTTCGTCATTCTGTCGATGCGCACCGGCGACGTCTCCTTCGTTGCCCCCTATCGCTACACCGCGCTTCTGTGGTCGATGCTGCTCGGATTGACCGTCTTCAGCGACATTCCCGATTTCGCGATGTTGCTGGGTTCAGCCGTCGTCGTCGCATCGGGCCTCTACACCTTCTACCGCGAGCGTGTCGTCGGAAAGCCGCGCAATGCCATCGAAAGCACTGGACCCACAATGGAGCCGGACGGCATATAGCGAACCACAGGCCACTGCAGGAAGGCGAAGCATGCCATGAGCGTCGAAGTTGCCGGGGTTATTCTGGCCGGGGGACTGTCGAGCCGTATGGGCGGCGGCGACAAGGGCCTGCTGTCGCTGGGTGGCCGATCCATTCTTGACCGGGTGATGGCCCGCTTCCTGCCGCAAGTCGGACCGCTTGCACTCAACGCCAACGGTGACCTCACTCGCTTTTCAGCCTTGCAGCATTCGATCCTGGCCGACACGGTCACGGGCTTTCCAGGCCCCCTCGCCGGCATCCTTACTGGGCTGGAGTGGGCTGGCACCAAAACGAAGGCTGCGATGATCGCCACTGCGGCCGCCGACACGCCGTTCTTTCCCTCGGACATGGTTGCCAGGCTGGTGGCCGCGATCGATGGGCATCATGAAGTCATCGCCGTGGCACGTTCTTCCGGCCGCCTGCATCCGACTTTCGCGCTCTGGCCGGTCGGGCTGAGCGAACCGCTGCGTTACTTCCTCGTCGAAGAAGGCAACCGTCGCGTCCTTTCGTTCATCGAGCGCCATCGCTTCCTGGAGGTTGACTTTCCCTTGCAACCGCTGCGCTCAGGCACACTCGACCCGTTCTTCAACATCAACACGCCCGCTGACCTTGTCGAAGCCGAGCGAATCCTCAAAGAGCTTCCCGAATGAGCAATCACGTCTTCGGCATCACCGGCTGGAAGAATTCCGGCAAGACGACGCTGACCGAAAAACTGGTGGCTGAGCTGGTGCGGCGAGGACGGCGTGTCTCCACTGTGAAACATGCCCATCACGACTTCGACATCGACAAGGAAGGCGCCGACTCCTTCCGTCACCGCCAGGCTGGGGCCAGCGAAGTCGCCATCGTCTCAGGCCGTCGCTGGGCGCTGATGCACGAATTGCGCGGCGAAGAAGAGCCAAAACTTGCTGACATTCTCGAAAGACTGGCGCCGGCTGACATCGTCATTGTCGAAGGCTACAAGCGCGAGAATCATTTCAAGATCGAGGCCCGGCGCACCAATGCAAAGGATCATACACCACTTGCGCCGTCCGACCCCAGCATCGTTGCCGTCGCGGCAGACCACCCGCAGGCGAATGAGACGCTGCCTGTCTTCGACCTCGACGATATCGCTTCGATAGCCGACTTCATCGAACGGCGAGTCGGCCTTAACGGCTGACGCAGCCTGCCGAAAGGCAGACGCTTCCCCAACGATATGTGCAAAACCCACGTATTTTTGCCGACGCTCAAAGACATTATCGGCGGTTTTGCAGTTGCTTTCACTTGGCAAAAAGTTCCAGTATTTGGACCAGCGGGCGGTCAACAGCCCCGCCCGAACGAGCCGCCTGGACAGCGGCCGGGACCAACAGAGAGGATCATCATGCGTATTGCAATGCGTATCGCGCTCGCCACGTCAGCGATCATGCTGGCGTTGGGCGCCGCCCAGGCCCAGGAGAAGGTCGTCAAGATCGGCACCGAAGGCGCCTACCCGCCCTTCAACAACTTGACCGCAGACGGCAAGCTCGTCGGTTTTGACATCGATATCGCCCAGGCGCTCTGCGACGAAATGAAGGTCAAGTGCGAATTCGTCGCTCAGGACTGGGACGGCATCATCCCTGCCCTGCAGGCCGGCAAGTTCGACGCCATCGTGGCGTCCATGTCGATCACCGAAGAGCGCAAGCAGAAGGTCGACTTCACCAACAAGTATTACAACACGCCGTCGGCCATCGCCGTGCCGAAGGACAGCACGCTGAAAGGTGTGAAGAAGGAGGACCTTGCCGGCAAGACCATCGGCACGCAGTCTTCGACCACCCACTTCAACTATGCGTCGAAGACCTTTACGGACTCGACCGTAAAGCCTTATCCGACCGCTCAGGAATACCAGCTCGACCTGGCCAACGGCCGTCTCGACGCAGTCGAGGACGATATCGTCGTTCTCAGCCAGTGGCTCGAAACCCAGGACGGCGCCTGCTGCAAGCTGCTCGGCCAGCCTGAGCCGCAGCCGGTCGAAATCTTCGGTGAAGGTGCCGGCATTGCCATCCGCAAGGGCGACACCGAGCTCAAGGACAAGCTCAACGCCGCCATCAAGGCCATCCGCGCCAACGGCAAATACAAGGAAATCAACGAGAAATACTTCAAGTTCGACGTCTACGGCGCCGATTCCTGATCGATTGATTTCAAAGCAGAAAGGCGGGGACACCCGCCTTTCTTGTCCTGGCCGGCCATGTCATGAGGGGACGACACGGCGGGTTCAAAAAGGGGAACAGGCGGGCGTATGGAAAGCGTTTGGACGCTTCTGAGTTGGGGACCGGACGGCTGGTCGGATAACATCTTCAATGGCGTTTTGGTCACGATCGCACTTGCGGTTGCCACCTTGCCTGTCGGACTTGCGATCGGTTTTCTGATTGCATTGGCCAAGCAGTCGAAGGAACCTTCACTCAGGCTTGCCGGCAACCTCTACACCACCATCTTCCGTGGTCTGCCGGAACTGTTGACGCTGTTTCTCGTGTTTTTCGGGGCGCAGATCGCCTTGCAGAAACTCGTGCAGCTTTTCAATCCGACCGCGACCGTCGAGGTCAATGCCTTTGTATCCGGCATGATCGCGCTCGGCGTCGTCTTTTCATCCTATGCCAGCGAGGTCTTCCTGTCGGCGTTTCGTGCCATTCCGCATGGCCAGTATGAAGGCGGCTACGCAGTCGGCCTCACGAAGAACCAGACCATGAGGCTCGTTGTCCTGCCGCAGCTGGTCCGCATCGCCCTGCCCGGCCTCGCCAATCTATGGCTGATCCTGCTCAAGGACACCGCACTCGTTTCCGCAGTCGGCCTCAACGATATTTTGCGCGAGACCGGCGTTGCTGCTCGCGTTACCAAGCACGCGTTCCTGTTCTTCGGTTATGCTGCGCTGATCTATCTGGTGCTCGCCATCATCTCCTCTTTCGGCATCAACGCCATCGAACGCGCGGTCGGGCGACGGGAGGCATCGCGATGAGCGTCGTTGACATCGCCACGGTCGAGAAGCCACCAGAGCCGCCGCGCGGTTGGACAAAGGCACGCATAACTGGCCACGTGCTGCTTGCACTCTGGACGCTTCTGGGTCTTGGACTGGTCTGGTTCCTTGCCACATCCTGGAACCCTGAACTTATCCAGAAATATGCTCCGGGATACTGGTCGGGCATTCTCGTCACCTTGAAGCTGGTGGCAATTTCGTGTGCGGTCGGCGCCCTGCTGTCGATCCCGATCGCCTATATGCGCATGTCGAAGAACACCATCCTCTCCGCCATCGCCTATGCCTATGTCTATTTCTTCCGCGGCACACCACTGCTTGCCCAGACTTTTCTGATCTATTACGGCCTCGGCTCTTTCCGGCCGCAACTCGAAATGGTGGGCCTGTGGGGTTTCTTCCGCGAAGCCTTCAACTGTGCGGTCTTCGCTTTCGCCCTCAACACGGCAGCCTATCAGGCCGAAATCCTGCGCGGCGCCATCGAAAGCGTCCCAAGAGGACAATGGGAAGGAGCGGCATCGCTCGGTCTGCACAAACTACAGACATTGCGCCGGATCATCCTGCCGCAGGCATTGATCGTCGCACTTCGCCCCTATGGCAACGAAGTGATCCTGATGATCAAGGGCTCGGCCATCGTTGCCATCATCACGGTGTACGACCTGATGGGCATCACACGCCTGACCTACTCCCGCACGTTCGACTTCCAGGCCTACATCTGGGCGGCAATCTTCTACCTCATCATGGTCGAAGTGCTGCGCCACGCCATCGAATGGATAGAACAACGCATAACCCGTCACCTGCGTCGCTGATCGACAGCCGACACGCCGTGGACCAAACTGGAAATTGCCCAAATCCGCTTTGATCGGCTAAGACTGCCACACAGTGATCAAAAGGGACTTCTGGCATGGCAGTGGTGGCATATCTTGGCCTCGGCGTGATGGGTTATCCGATGGCCGGGCATCTCAAGAACAAAGGCGGTCACGACGTGACCGTCTATAATCGCACCCCCGCCAAGGCCGAGAAATGGGTTGCCGAGCATGGCGGGGCCATGGCGCTCACGCCAAAGCAGGCCGCTGAAGGCAAGGATTTCGTCTTTTCCTGCGTCGGCAACGACGACGATCTGCGCTCTGTCACCATCGGCCCGGACGGTGCATTCCACGGCATGAAGAAGGGCTCGACCTTCATCGACAACACCACGGCCTCCGCCGAGGTCGCGCGCGAATTGGCCGCGGAAGCCGAAAAACGCGGTTTCTTCTTCCTCGACGCGCCGGTCTCAGGCGGGCAGGCCGGGGCCGAGAACGGCGTGCTCACCGTCATGGTGGGCGGTGCCGATGATGTCTTCGAAACGGCCAAGCCGGTCATTTCAGCCTTTGCGCGCATGGTCGGCCTGATGGGACCGGTCGGCGCCGGCCAGCTCACCAAGATGATCAACCAGATCTGCATCGCCGGCCTTGTCCAGGGCCTCGCCGAAGCCATTCATTTCAGCAAGAAATCAGGGCTGGACGTCGAAAAGGTGGTGGATGTCATCTCCAAGGGGGCGGCAGGTTCATGGCAGATGGAAAACCGCCACAAGACGATGAATGCCGGCAAGTATGATTTCGGCTTCGCAGTCGACTGGATGCGCAAGGACCTCGGTATCTGCCTGGCGGAAGCCGACCGCAACGGTGCGAAGCTGCCGGTGACAGCCTTGGTCGACCAATTCTACAAGGACGTGCAGGCAATGGGCGGCAGCCGCTGGGATACCTCCTCTCTGCTCGCACGCCTGGAGAAATAACATGATGCGTTGCGCGCCGTTGCTTATGACGGCGCTGCTCATCGCCCCCTGTCAGGCCAATGCCGAGCCGAACAAGGTCGTGGTCGACTACTTGCGCAGTCAAATTGCGCGATGCTGGCATCCTTCAAGCGGCACGGCGGGCGTCGGCGCGATCATCATAAGATTTGAGCTCGACCGTCGGGGACGGATCTCAGGAACTCCGGTGCTTGCCGGCCACAAGGCCAACATGCGTATCGAACTCGATGACAGGGGCGAGGTTGTCAACCCTCCCAGGATCATCGCAACACAACAGCACAAAAGACACGCGGCGGTCGCTCGGAGCGCGATATCGGCCATCCGGAAATGCTCACCCTTTCCCGGATTGACGAAACTGGCTCCATACGAAAATTGGCGGGAAATCGCTCTTACCTTCGAGCCGCGAGGGCTGCGCTAAAGAGCATGACCAATTCCCTTTCCCCCACCTCAACCGCCGCGGAAATCCTTGCCTATCTGCACACCCTCACCTCCGAGGCAAACCGCGAGGGCATGCGGCGGTTCGGCATCAAGGTCGAGCGCGCGCTCGGCATTCCGCATGGTCCTCAGCGCGAGATCGCCCGGAAGATCAAGCGCAATCACGAGCGCGCTTTCGAGCTCTGGGAGAGTGGCATCGTCGAGGCACAGTTCATCGCGTCGGCTACGGTTGATCCAAAGCGCTTTTCTGCAAACGACGCAAGGACTTGGGCGGCCACCTTCGATTCCTGGGACATCGTCGACGGTGTCACAGATCTTTTCGTCGACACCGAACATTGGCAGATGCTCATCGCCGAGTTCGCTGAAGACGAGCGCGAATTCGTCCGTCGCGCGGCTTTTGCCATGATCGCCTGGGCCTCCGTCCACCGCAAGAAGGAGCCGGATGCCACGTTCGAGAATTTACTTCCGTTGATTGAAAGGCACTCCGGGGACAGCCGCAACTTCGTCAAGAAAGCGGTCAACTGGGCTCTCCGCCAGATCGGCAAGCGTTCGATGCCGCTGCATGCCCCCACCCTTGCCCTGGCGGAAAAGCTGGCGGCCTCCTCCGACAAGACCGAACGCTGGATCGGCAGGGATGCCGTGCGTGAGTTGACCAATCCGAAGATACTGGAAAGACTGGCGAAGCGCGGCTGATGGCGGCCTGAGCGATCAGGCCGCGCTTTGTCCGGCTTCGCGATCGAGCGTCATGTAGTCCAGCGGCATTTCGGTGGTGAACTTGATCTGCTCCATCGCAAAGACCGACGAGACGTCACGGATTTCGATCTTGGCAATCAGACGTTTGTAGAAGGCGTCATAGGCAGCAATATCGGGCACCACGACACGCAGCAGATAGTCGACATCACCGCTCATGCGGTAGAACTCGACCACCTCCGGAAATTCCTGGATCACCTCCGAGAAGCGGCGCAGCCATTCATGGCTGTGCGAATTGGTGCGGATCGAGACAAACACTGTCACGCGTGCGTTGATCTTCTCGGGGTCAAGCAGCGCAACGCGGCGCTTGATGACGCCCTCTTCCTCCAGCTTCTGGATACGACGCCAGCACGGAGTGGTCGACAGTCCGACTTTCTTGGCAACGTCAGCGACCGCAAGCGTCGCGTCCTCCTGCAAAAGGCGGAGGATTTTTCTATCTAGGCGATCCATCTTGGGCTCCCGAGGAAAATATTTCCCCATATTCCTTCGAAATTCTGTCACAGACAAGAAAGGAATTCTGCCTGATCGCCACGAAACGAGTGATAATTTGCGCAGAAATCAGCCGATGCGAGAGCGGATTTCCGATTTCAGGAAAGGCAGCAACTCCATTTCGAACCAGGGATTCTTCTTCAGCCAGCCGGTATTGCGCCAGGACGGATGCGGCAAAGGCAGCACTTTCAGGCCGGCTGCCGTGTTCCAGATGGCGCGCCAATCATACACCGTCTCTGTCAACGAACCACGCCGCGTCGTGCCCATGTGCCAGCTCTGCGCATAGATGCCGATGGTCAGGACCAGTTCGATCTGCGGCATCGCCGCCATGAGCTGCCCGCGCCACGCAGGCGCACATTCCCTGCGTGGCGGCAGATCCGCGCCCTTGGCGTCCTGGCCGGGAAAACAGAATCCCATCGGCACGATGGCGAATCTTTCGGTGTCGTAGAATTCCTGCGATGACACCCCCAGCCAGTCGCGCAACCGATCGCCGGACGCGTCGGTGAACGGCACGCCGGAAAGATGCACCTTGGTTCCCGGCGCCTGGCCGGCCAGGAGGATGCGGGCGGTCGAGGAAGGCCGCAACACCGGTCGCGGCTCGTGCGGCAACTGCCTGCCGCTCGGCGTCTCGACGCAGATGCGGCAGGCCCGCACCCGTGCGACCAGCTGTTCCAATTCGACATCCATGCGGTTCAGGCGCTGGCGCTTGGCCGCCCGGAAACAGCCTTGTACCAGCGCAGCACATGCACACAGTCGTCGGGCAGCTGGATACGAGCAGGTTTCATGAAATCCACCGCGACAAGACCGGTGATGTCGGCCACGGAATAGCTGTCGCCCGCAATGAATTCGCGGCCGGCCAGTTCCTTGTCGAGCAAGCGCAGGAACTCCACGGCCTTCGGCTTGTTGGCCTCACCCCATTCCGGCACCTGCGGCACCTCCCATTCCTTCATGGCGGGGTGGATATGGCGAAAGGCCTGCGCCACAGGCGTAAACAGGTTGAATTCCATACGCCGCTGCCACATCTCTACCTTGGCACGGCCGAGTGCGCCCGTTCCGAACAGCACCGGCTCGGGATGCAGTTCCTCGAAATAGCGGCAGATGGCGATGGTCTCGGTGAGCACGGTGCCGTCATCCAGTTCCAGTACAGGCAGGCGCTGCAGCGGATTGCGGCGGGTGACCGCTTCTTCCCTGTGACCAAGAGCGCCCATGTCGACGGGCTCCAGCGGCACGTTCAACCCTTTTTCCGCCAGGAAAATGCGAACCCGGCGCGGGTTGGGTGCCCGGCCGCCGTCGTAAAGCTTCATGATATGCTCCCGATTTGATCTGTATCCACCATAAGACCGCAATCAACGGAAGCGAAACAGTTCTCGCAGGGTATCGCCGACACTCGCCAAAGCTCCGTGCCTCGGTTCCACGATGCCGTCATGGGAGCGGCGCCAATCCCTTGGCTCTTCGAAACTGCCCGCCCAGATACCAGCGCGCGCAACGCGGGCTGCAGCTTCCTCCATAACAAAATCGCCAAAGGCAACTGCCCAGCCGGCCCTGACCTGCTCGGCATTGAGATCCACATTCCCCGCCTTGCAGTCGCCAAGAAGGCGGTCATACCGATCCCGCTGCCATCCGCTGCAGGATACCGCGCGGCCGCCGATCAACTTCACCAGTGCCTGCCTCGACAGCTTCCCGCAGGGATAGTCCACCCCGTCTTTTCGGCACAGTTGAGAGTATTCCGGGGCGTCGATGCCGCGCAGGCGAATGCGCTCCTTGCCCAGTGTGATCGTATCGCCGTCATTGACAATCGCCGTGCCATTTTCCTGGCGCGTCGAGACACGATCGAACCGGGCCACGATCAGGGCCATCAATCCCAGGAAAAGAATGGCCAGCGCATAGTCGAAGAACCTGCGCCACGGGCTGCGCGGACGCGGCGGATAAGGCCGCCGCCCGGGCCTTTGCGACCATGAACGGCTCATATGGCAAACAAGTTCTTAATCATTCCGCCTTAGCGTCCGGATTGGAGCCGCTGCCCGCAATAACTGAAGTTTCATGCCACTGCTAAGCTCGAACACGGCGGACAAGAACATTGTGGACCGCAGCAAGCCGCATCGCAACAGCGATGTCGCGCGTGCTGTGAAGCGTACGCGTGACCGCCTTTCGCAGCAGGCCGGAAATCCGGATTTCGACCGCGAACTGCTGAAACTGCACGCGCGCGCGATCGTGAACAGCGCCGCGGCCGTGCCGTTGCTGGTGCTGACCATCGCCGTCGCCGGCCTTGCAGCCGGAATGAATACGGACACGCTCGTCTGGGCACTTTTCACGATGGGATGCTATGCGGGGCTTGCCATCATCGCGCGTCGCGTCGACCGCACGGAGGCCGCAGCCGTCAAGCCGGATCCGATCCGCAACACCTTCCTGGCGGCCCATGGTCTCAGCGGTCTTGGCTGGGCCTATTTCGCGTCGCTCGGCTGCGGTGCCTGCACGATCGACCAGTTTCCAGTGATCAAGGCCGTCATCCTTCTGATGGCGATGGCAGCCACGGCGATCATGGCGTCGTCTCTGCGCGGGGCGTTGCTGGCCACCTTCGCCATCCCGGTCGCAACCTATGCCTATGTCGGCTCCCAGGGATGGGTGCCGGCGGAACCGATCATGGTCGCGCTGCTCGCCGCGGCGCTCCCTTTCTTCGCCTATGTGGCACATCACCTCAATCGTTCGTCGGTGATGCTGCTGTCCTTCCGCACCGAGAAGGATTCGCTCATTGCCGAGCTCGAAACCGCCAAGGCGATGTCCGACGAAGCACGGCGCAGGGCCGAAGAAGCCAATCTCGCCAAATCGCGGTTCCTTGCCTCGATGAGCCATGAATTGCGCACGCCGCTCAATGCCATCCTGGGCTTTTCGGAAGTTATGGCCAATGAAGTGCTCGGTCCCATGGGCAACGATACCTACAAGGCCTACGCGTCAGACGTTCATGATTCCGGCCGTCACCTGCTCGACCTGATCAACGAAATCCTCGACCTGTCGCGTATCGAGGCAGGCCGTTACCAGCTCAACGAGGAGCCGGTGACACTGCTGGCGATCGTCGAGGATTGTTGCCACATGATGGAATTGCGGGCGCGCAACAAGGATATTCGCATCGTCGAGGAGTTCGAACATCGGCTGCCACGCCTGTTCGCTGACGAACGGGCTGTGCGCCAGATCGCTCTCAATCTCCTGTCCAATGCGGTGAAGTTCACTCCGACCGGCGGTGAGGTGCGTGTACGCGTCGGCTGGACTGCGGGTGGCGGCCAGTACATCTCCATCAAGGACAACGGCCCCGGTATCCCGGCGGACGAGATCCCGGTCGTGCTATCGGCCTTTGGGCAAGGCTCGATCGCCATCAAGAGCGCGGAACAGGGCACGGGGCTTGGCTTGCCGATCGTGCAGGGCCTGATGGCGATGCATGGCGGCGAATTCGAACTCCATTCGAAACTGCGCGAAGGCACCGAGGCGATCGCCATCTTCCCGCCGACCCGGGTGATGGAGCAACTGCCGGCTTTGCCGACCAAGGTTGCCGCCGGAAGCCGCCGCCGCTGAACCGGATCAACGAACCGCGGCGGCCATGCCGGAACTGGTCAAGGCCGCCGCCCTGGCGATGCCCGCCGCCAATGCACCGCCAAATCCTTCGCCATGGCTGATACCAAGCTCGAACAGCGGTTTGAGTCCCAGATATGCGGCAGCTCTGGCGTGCCCCGGCTCAGCAGAGAGCCCGGCAAGCAGGCAATGGTCGAGGGCTGACGGATTGGCGGCATGAAGCACCGCAGCGGCGGCCATTGCGGCAAAGCCGTCGAGAATGACGGGAACATTCTGCATGCGGGCGGCCAGGATCGCTCCTGCAATGGCTGCAAACTCACGCCCGCCGACGCGCCGCAATGCTTCCAGCGGGTCCTTCAGGTTAGCGCCATGGAAGGCGAGCGCAGCATCCACTGCGGCCGCCTTGCGCTTACGCATGGCCTCGTCGGCGCCGGACCCCGCGCCGACCCAGTCCATTCCCTTTCCACCCAGAACGGCCGCCAGAAGTGCGGCGGCAACGGTGGAATTGCCGACACCGATATCGCCCAGACACAGAAGATCGGTTCCGCCTGCCGTCGCTTCCATGCCGAAGGCCATCGTGGCGGCACAGCCGCGCTCGTCGAGCGCTGCCTCCTCGGTGATATCGCCGGTCGAAATATGCAAAGCGAGATCGAAGACCTTGAGGCCGAGATCATAGGCGATGCAGGCCTGGTTTACTGCCGCACCGCCGGCTGCACAGAGCTCAACCGCGTTCGCGGTGGCAGCGACGGCACGCGGCGAAATGCCTTGCCTGGTCACGCCATGGTTGCCGGCGAAGACGGCGACCAACGGACGATTGATCGCCGGCGGCGCCTTGCCGCTTGCGGCCGCAAGCCAAGCTGCGATGTCTTCGATGCGCCCCAGAGAACTCTCCGGCTTGTCGGCCTTGGCAAACAACGCTCGCACCCTGTCGCCGGCCGCGCCATCCAGCGGAGGCAGGTTGGCGATCAGGTTGCGGAAATCGTCGAAAGGCAGCGCGCTGGTCATGGCAGGTTCCTGTTCGAGGCCGGCAATAGCCGCCCTGCCCACTTCGCACAACCACACGGTCACGAAAACGGCGCCGTCTGGATCGCGAAATTCGCGCGGCGGGCGACAAGGTCGCCAGATGACGACCTGAAGTGGCGCAACGCCAGGACCTTGCATTGCCACATTCGTTGCACCATGTGGGAGCGTGCCCCTAGGATATTCCCATGACGGCCATCGAATCGCCCTGCATCCTGGTCTGCTCGATCGACATGAAGACCGGATATTGCTTCGGTTGCGGACGCACGCGCGACGAAATCTCGGCCTGGCTGACCATGACCCCGGAAACCCGCCGTACCGTCATGTCCGAATTGCCGGCAAGGCTTGCGACCGTCGAGCGCAAACCGCGCCGCGAAACGCGCCGGACGCGGATGGCACGTGAACGTGGTGAGGTGCTTTAGCCCCGATGAATCGCCCGCTTGTCCTCATCCTGGTGATCATCGCTGCAGCGGTTGCGTTGCTTGCCTACAACGATTCCGCAGGCAGCACATTCGGCGTCGAGAACTACAGTTTCGGCAACCTGGTGTGGCTGGGCATCGTCGGGGCAGTGATCGCTGCCGGCCTACTACGCTCCGGCCAACCGCTCGGCAGCATGGCCCGCAATCTGGGCACCTGGGCCGTGATCGTTCTGGCGCTGATCGCCGGCTACCAATACCGCTATGAGTTGCAGGATGTGGCCAGCCGCGTAACCGCTGGCCTCATTCCTGGCAGCCCGCTGGCGCTCGGCATGGAAGATGGCCGCGCAACGGTGACGCTCGACAAGGGCAACAACGGCCATTTCCAGGCGCGCATCCTCGTCAACACCAAGCCGGTCAACGCCGTCGTCGATACCGGTGCGACGACCACGGTGCTCACGGCCGAAGACGCGCGCGCTGCCGGCATCGATCCGAGCGGCCTGAACTACACGGTGCGCGTCTCGACAGCCAATGGTAACACCAACGCTGCAGCGGTCCGCACCAACGAACTGGCACTCGGCGGCATCGTGCGTCGCGATATGCCAGTTCTCGTCGCCGCCCCGGGCGCACTTGGCCAAAGCCTGCTCGGCATGAATTTCATCAGCTCGCTGTCGGGCTTCGATGTGCGCGGCGATCGCATGATCCTGCGCGATTGAAGCGCGACGCAATGCAGATGGCCCGGTGGTTACATGCAAGGCGTTTGTCTGCTACATAGCGCGCCCATCTCGACAGGACCGAAGGACCAGATATCAGCGTGACGCTGCAAACCATTGTAACGAAGGAAAAGAACTCGCTCTACCAAGAGCGTTTGTTTTCCATCGCCCCTATGATGGACTGGACCGATCGCCACTGCCGCTTCTTTCACCGCCAGCTGACGCAGCACGCGCTGCTCTACACGGAAATGGTCGTGGCGGACGCTGTCATCCATGGCCAACGCGAGCGGTTATTGGGTTTTGACGCTGCCGAACACCCTGTCGCGCTGCAGCTTGGCGGATCGAACCCGCAAAAGCTCACCGAGGCAGCGCGCATCGGCGAAGGTTTCGGCTATGACGAGATCAACCTCAATGTCGGCTGCCCCTCGGACCGTGTTCAATCCGGTACGTTCGGCGCCTGCCTTATGAAAACCCCAGCACTCGTTGCCGACTGTGTCACGGCGATGAAGGCAGCGGTAAGGATACCTGTCACCGTCAAATGCCGCATCGGCGTCGACGATCAGGACCCGGAGTCAGCCCTCGACATCCTGGCCGATGGTGTCTTTGCCGCGGGTGCCGACGCCTTGTGGGTGCATGCCCGCAAGGCCTGGCTACAAGGCTTGAGCCCGAAGGAGAACCGCGACATCCCGCCGCTCGACTATCAGCGGGTCTACAGGTTGAAGGCCCGGCTTCCGGAACGTTTCATCGGCATCAATGGCGGCATTCCTTCGGTGGCGGATGCCGTCGGCCATCTCGACCAGGTCGACGGTGCCATGCTCGGCCGGGCCGCCTATCATACGCCGGGCATCCTTGCTGCCGTCGACGCCGCGCTGTCGGGCAGGCAGCCGGGACCATTCGATTTCGCCGCACTGATCGACACGATGGCCGGGTATACGGCGCGTCATATCGAGCAGGGTGGCCGTCTCGGCCATGTCACGCGTCACATGGTGGGCCTGTTCCACGGCCTACCCGGTGCACGCCGCTGGCGCCAGATCCTCTCGACCGATGCCACACGCCCAGGTGCGGGGCCGGAGGTGTTGCATGCGGCATTCGCCGCGATCGATTTCAACTCCGAAGTCGCCGCCTGAGACAGAGCCCGCTCTGTAAATCGCCGCTGAACCTAACAGCGGCTTGTATTCATCCCGCCCGGCTCCAGTAGCCAATAGGTGTGAACACAAAGCTTTTTTCATTTTTAGCTATGACATTAGTTGTAGGTTATATTCTAAAATTTATGCTCGCATTGGTACCGCTTTAAATTCCGGGAGCCGACATGAAGGGCATGGTGTTCACCGAACTGCTGGGCTTCGTGGAACAAACCTACGGAGAGGATGCGGTGGATGACCTCATCGAGGGTTCCGATCTGCCGAGTGGCGGCGCCTATACGGCCGTGGGGACATATGACCACAAGGAAATGCAATCCCTGGTCACCACGCTGGCTGCGCAAAGCAACACACCGCCGAACGAGTTGCTCAGTCTGTTCGGCCAGCACCTGATCCAGCGTTTCAAGGCATCATTCCCTGATTTCTTCAGGACAGCGCCCACGCTGTTCGATTTTCTCGAAAGCATCGACAATCACATCCATGTCGAGGTGCGAAAACTCTATCCCGACGCGGAGCTGCCCGAATTCCGGGCCGAGCGCCTCGGAAGTGCAACAATGCACCTCGACTACCACAGCAAACGTCCCTTCGAGGCCCTCGCCTCGGGTCTCATTCTCGGCGCAGCCCAGCTCTATGGCGAACCCGTGCGGGTAGAAAGCAGCGCGCTCGAAAACGATGGCGAGAAGTTCGTCCGGTTCTCGATCCGGAAGACAGGCGCGACAGCCTAGATGTTGCCGCAAACCGAAACTTCCGGCGATCGCGTTGCGCGTCTTGAGCGCCGCCTGCAGCGGGAACGACGCGCCCGCGAAGAGGCAGAATGGCTGCTCGAGGCGAAATCGCTGGAGCTTTACAACGCCAACAGCCATCTGACAGCGCTGGCAAACGACCTCGAGATGCGCGTGCTCGATCGCACCCACGAATTGGAGGTCTCTCGTCAGCAGGCCCTGTTTCTCGCCGAACGCGATCCTTTGACTGCGCTTGCCAACCGGGTCAGTTTCGCGCGTGATCTCGATGCAGCCATCCACACGGCCCAGGTTCATGGCGGATCGGTGCAGCTTCTGTTTGCCGATCTCGATCGATTCAAGGAAATCAACGACAACTACGGCCACGCCGTCGGCGATGCGGTTCTGCTCGAGGTGGCAACCCGACTGCGGACGATCTGCAGGGGAACGGAGGTGCCCGGGCGGCTGGGTGGCGACGAGTTCGGCATCATCTGCATCACGCCGCTTCAAAGCGAGCGGGTTCGCCAGATCGCGACCGAGATCATGGAAGCGATGAGCAAGCCAATCGATTGCGGTCGTCTGCAACTGATCGTCAGCTGTTCCGTGGGCTTTGCAAGCTTTCCTCGTGACGCTTCGGATTCTCCAACCCTGCAACGTTTTGCCGATGTCGCCCTTTATCACTCCAAGTCGTCCGGACGCTCGACGTGGACGGAGTTTGACGACACCATGGCTGCCGAGCTTCATAGCCGCCAAGGCCTTGAAGTAGAGCTGCGCGCTGCGGTGGCGGCGGGAGAAATCGAGCCCTGGTACCAACCCATCATCTGCGCCGGGAGCAACAGGATCGTCGGTGTCGAAGCGCTTGCACGCTGGCAACACCCAGAGCGCGGGCTCATTCTTCCCGGGCTGTTCATCCCACTGGCCGAAGAAAGTTCACTGATCGTCGAACTCGGTCGCGCAATGATCGATCGCTGCTGTCAGGAGATGCACCAGCTGATCCGCGACGGACATCTCGACTATGTCTCGATCAATCTGTCCCCACGCCACCTGCGCTCCCCCTCCGTGGTCGAGCAGGTCGCCAGGATCCTGGCGCGTCACGACTTCCCGCCTTCCGCCTTGCAGCTGGAAATCACGGAAAGCCTTCTGCTCTTCGATTTCGAGCAAGCAGAACAGCGTCTCTCGCAATTCCGCACGCGCGGCGTCCGAATTGCCCTCGACGATTTTGGAGCGGGCTATTCAAGCCTTTCATACATCAGGCGGCTGCCGCTCGACGTCATCAAGATCGATCGCTCATTTGCCCGCGACATCAGCGATGATCGGCAGTCCGAGGCCGTGGTAAGGGCAATCGTTCAGCTCGCACAGGCGCTCGAACTTCAGATCGTGGCGGAAGGCATCGAGACTGAGAGTCAGGCGGAGCGAATGACCAGCTGCGGCTGTTCCATCCAGCAAGGCTATCTGTTCGGACGACCAATGCCGCTGAATGACCTGATGCGACATCTGAAGGCCAAAGGTTGATGACAAGCGGCCGCCGCAACCAGGCGTGATCGAAGAGGCTACTGCGGCAAACGGAATTCTACTCTGCCGCTACGGCAAGCGGTGCACGGCTGCCGAGCACGGTCTCCGCCTCACCGATCGCCTGCGCGACACGCCTTAACAGCGCTTCCGAGACAGGCACACCATTGTCGAAGTCGCGGTCAGTCGCATAGACGGCCGTCGGCAGCGCAAACGCTTCGAAGAAACCGAACAGCGGCCGCAGCTGATGCTCGACGATCAGCGCATGGCGATCGCCACCGCCGGTGGCGGTCAAGAGCACCGGCTTGCCGCGCAGCGCTGATGGATCCAACAAGTCGAAGAAATGCTTGAAAAGACCGGTGTAGCTGCCCTTGTAGGTCGGCGACCCGATGACAAGGACATCTGCTTCCGTGATTGCTTGCAAGATAGTCTGTGCCGGCTCGTCCAGTGCTGTCGCTCTCCGGGCGCTGACAAGCGATGGGCCGAGGTCCTCGATGTCCCAGCTTCTTGCGGGCAAACCGTTGCGGCGGCCGATCTCCTGGACGATGTGGTCGACGAATGCCAGGGTTTTGGACGGCCGGGTGATGTTGCCGGAAAAGCCGACAATGCGCGCGCGGGTCATGGATAGTCTCCTTTATTCCAATACGTATCAGGATGCCGAGGCGGCAACGCTTGGGCGCACACCGCGGCCGAATTCGACATCCCAGCCGCGCAATGCCGGCGCGGCCGCGCCATGCAGGTCGAGCTTCGGGAAGAGCAGTTCGGCAACATTGTAGGCCTCTTCCAGGTGCGGATAGGCAGAGGCGATGATGGTCTCGATGCCAATCGCCTGATATTCGCGAATACGGGCAGCGACGTTGTCTGGGCTGCCGACCAGCGCCGTCCCCGCCCCGCCCCGCACCAGTCCGAGCCCGGCCCATAGATTAGGGCCAACGACAAGCTTGTCGCGACGGCCCTGGTGCAGCGCCGACATGCGTTTCTGGCCGACAGATTCCGAAACGTTGACGAAGTTGTTCTGCGCCTCGGCAATCACCTCGTCGGTGACATGGCTGATCAGCCGGTCCGCCGCGGCCCAGGCCTCCTCCTCGGTTTCGCGCACGATGAGATGGATGCGCAAGCCGAAGCGGATGCTGCGCCCTTCTCGTGCCGCTGCCGCGCGCACGCGCTCCAGCTTCTCGGCCAGTTGGTCGACCGGCTCACCCCAGCTGAGATAAACATCGACATGCTTGGCGGCGATGGCAATGCCGGCATCCGACGAGCCGCCAAACCAGAGCGATGGGTACGGCTTCTGCACTGGAGGGAAGGAAAGGTCGGAGCCTTTCGCCGAAAGATACTGGCCCTCGAAATTCACCTCTTCACCGGAGAGGATATCGCGCCAGATCGTCAGGAATTCGTCGGTCTGGGCGTAACGCTCGGCGTGGCTGAGCTTGTTGCCGTCGCCAGCGAGATCGGCCGGGTCGGCACCGGTGACGACATTGAGCAGGACACGTCCGTTGGAGATACGATCGAGCGTGGCGGCATGGCGCGCAAACAGCGCCGGCGTACCGCTGCCCGGCCGCAGCGCGACCAGGAAACGCAACTGTTCGGTCTGCGGGATCAATGCAGCCGCCGTAATCCAGGCATCTTCGCAGCGCGTGCCGGTCGGCAGGAGAACGCCCTTGAAACCGAGCCGGTCCGCAGCCTGGGCAATCTCCCGCAGATAACCGAAAGTTGCCGGCCGATGGCGCTCATCGGTACCGAGATAGGGCCCGTCGCCATGGGTCGGCAGATACCAGTAGACGTCGAGGGGCGCGTTTGACATGGGATGTTCCTTCTGCGGTCTTTGTATCGATGGTTCAGATCTTGCCCTTCCAGGGCACCAGCTTGCGTTCCAGCCAGCGCATGCCGCTGGCAAAGAGGAAGGCCAGCACTGCGATGAGGATGAGGCCGACGAAGACGACATCGGTGGACAGGAAGTTGGCCGCCGACATGATCATGTAGCCAAGGCCGGAACGGGCAGCGATGAGCTCAGCCGCGACCAGGCAGGACAAGCCGGCGGCGACCGCGATACGCAGGCCGGTCAGGATCTCCGGCAATGCCGAAGGCAGGATGATGTTGGTGAAGAGCTGCAGCTGCGTGGCGCCGAGCGATAGCGCCGCATTGATGCGCTCGACCGGCACCGATCGCACACCTGCCTGGGCCGAGAAGCAGATCGGCGCGAAGGTCGACAGCGACAGCAGGACGATCTTGGAGGATTCGCCGATGCCAAGCCAGATGATCAGCAGCGGCAGATAGGCGAGCGGCGGCAACCCCCAATACAGTCCGATCGGCACCGATAGCGTGCCGCGAACCCAGGGGTTAAGTCCCATCAGAAGGCCGATCGGCACCCCCAGGACGACACCGATGCCGAGTGCCGCGAGAATCCGTCCAAGGCTCGACAATGTGTGTTGCAGAAGCGTGCCGTCGGCATAGCCGTCAATCGCTACGGCATGGAACTGCGTCAAAACCTCCGCAGGCGATGGCAGGAACAGCGGTGACGCCCAACCGAGCTGGGTGGCGGCAAACCACAAAGACAGCAACGCCAGCAGGGTTATCGTGCTGATCAGAAGCGTTCCGGACGAAGCACTCCTGCCTGTCCGGGTCGCGGGCTGGCGACGCTGCTTCGGCGCCGGCTGGACATGCGTGAAGACTGCGCGAGGATCTGCGGCAAGCGTCATTGCAAGGTTCCTTTGCCTGCTGGCCGATGGATGAGCGCACGGATCTCCTCGCGCAGCTCGATAAAACGCGGATCGGAAAGGATGGGGCCAATGTCGCCCGTCTCGGCGAATTCGCGCACGAAGCCAGCCTCGAAGCGCGCGACGATGCGGCCAGGCCGTGGCGACATCACCACCACGGTGGTTCCCAGTGTCAGCGCTTCCTCGATGGAGTGGGTGATGAACAGGATCTGCTTGCCGGTGCGAGCCCAGACAGAAGCCAGCAACTGCTGCATCGTCTCTCTGGTCAGGCTGTCGAGCGCGCCGAACGGCTCGTCCATCAGCAGGATCTTTGGGTCCGTTGCCAGGGCACGCGCCAGGCCGACACGCTGGCGCATGCCGCCCGACAATTCGTATGGCGGCTTGTCGGCGAAATCGGCAAGGCCGACCAGATCGAGCAGTTCGCGGGCACGCTGGCGCCGCGCGCTCTTCGAGACGCCGGCGAATTTCAACCCCAGCGCGACGTTGTCCACGACGCTTGCCCAGGGCAGCAGCGTATCCTTCTGGAAGACGACGCCACGATCGCCACCGGGACGATCGATCTCCTCACCGTCCAGCGTGATCGAACCAGCGGTCAAGGGCAGGAACCCGGCAATGGCATTGAGCAAGGTCGACTTGCCGCAACCCGATGCACCAACCGCAACGACGATGGAATCGGGCGCGATATCCAGCGATACATGGTCGAGTGCATGCACAGCGCTGCCGTCAGAGGCTGGAAAGGTGACGCTGGCGTCGCGGATCTGAAGCATGGTGAACCCTCGAGAGCAGGCGCGAACCGTGTCCGGCTTGCGCCTGCTCAAATCGTCAATTGGAGACCTTGGCTGCAGCCGCGTATTGCGGATCGACGAAGGCGCCGTAGTTGTCCTTCACTGCGGTGATCTTGCGCTGTTCCTTCAGGAAGCCCGCGGTATCCTTGAGGATCTTGGCGACACCGCTGTTTTCGCCACCACCAAGCCATTTGTCGGAGAGCTGCTCGGCGAGCGGCGGTACCACCGTCGTCTTGATGCGCTCGGCATGGTCGGCCGGTGTGCCGCCCTGCAGGCCGGCGATCAGCTTGATGTTTTCCGAATCCGGACCCCAGGCCGCCTTGTCGTTGACGAAGGATGTGAAATAGCCGTCCACTTGCTGCACATACTGCGTCAGGAAATCGGGATGTTCCTTGGCGAATTCACCGGTCGCGACCAGCGCGCTGAAGGTCGGGGCGCCGCGGTCGGCCACTTCGCCGGCGGTCAGCAGCACCTTGCCGTTTTTCTTCAGCTCGGAGAGCGCCGGATCCCAGACGAAGGCGCCGTCGATATCGCCACGCTTCCAGGCAGCGACGATCTCGGGCTGTGGGATGGCGATGACCTGGGCATCCTTCTCGGAAATGCCTTCCTGCTTCAGCACGGCAAGCAGCTGATAGTGATCAGTGGAAACCGGTGCCGCAGCCAGTTTCTTGCCCTTCAAGTCTTTTGGAGAGGCAATCTCGGGCCGAACCACCAGTGCCTCGCCGTCGCGTGAGACTGAGGAGATATAGAAGCCTTTGACATCCAGCCCCTTGGAGACCGCGGCAGCATACGGGCTGGAGCCGACATCACCGATCTGCACGGCGCCCGAGGCAATGGCAGCGAAGATGTCGGCGCCGGAATTGAAGCGACGGAACTCGATATCCCAGCCCGTCTTCCTGGCAATCTCGCCATTGGCAATGCCAACAAAATAAGGGGTCGAGCCGGTCTGATAGGCAATGACCACCTTCTTGTCGTCCGCGGAGAAAGCCAGCGAGACGGAAGCGCCGAGCGAAAGACCCGCGAGGGCGGCGGTGAAGAGTTTGCGCATGCGTCTACCCCTTTCCATGATCGAGGTTGCCCCTCGAAACATCAGCGCACGTCGCTGATCGGGTTAAACGCTACTGAATTTGTAGAATTAGTTCAGAAAGCTTTTTGCGAATGTCACCGCACATGTGAACGATCTGTCTAACGACACGCTGAAATGCCGAACCCGGGGTTCGATCCGGCAGATTTTACCCCCGAGACCGGCAAAAATGTTCCGAAGCGACTCCTCAATAAGTGGTGCGGCCGCCGGAGAGATCAAAGGTGGCACCTGTGGTGAAGGAGTTCTCGTCTGAGAGCATGAAGGCGACCATGGCCGCGGCTTCCTCGACCTCGACAAAACGACCGCGCGGCACCTTTCCCAGCATGTAGGTCACCTGTGCTTCCGTAAGCTGCTCAAGGATACGCGTGCGCGCCGGTGATGGTGTCAATGCATTGACGGCGATGTCATGGCCAGCGAGTTCCTTGCCGAGTGATTTGGTCAACGCCAGAACGCCCGCCTTGGCTGCCGAATAAGCGGCAGCATTCGGATTGCCTTCCTTGCCTGCCACAGAGGCGACATTGACGATGCGGCCATAGTTGCGCTCGATCATGCTGGGCACCAATCGCCGGCAGCAGTAGAAGACGCCGTTGAGGTCGATGTCGACGATCTGCCGCCAGGCATCCGGATTGTAGTCGACCAGCGGTACGGCCGGCCCGGCAATGCCGGCATTGTTGACCAGAAGATCGACAACGCCGAAAGCCCGCTCCGTCTCGGCCGCCGCTTCCTCGACGGCCTCGATCCTGGCCTGATCGCACCAGATTGCCTTCACCGCACCCAACGCGGACAGGTCTTCAATGACGGCCTCCATCGCAGCCTTGTCCAAATCCCAGATGGCTACCTTGGCGCCCGAGGACAAAAGGCGGCGCGCCACGGCAAGGCCGATGCCTTGTGCGCCTCCGGTGACCACGGCAACACGACTGGAAAGATCGACGGCATTGATACGGCGGTTCATGGGATGGTCCTTTGGGAAAATGGAGAAGCTCAGGCGTCGGGCTTGATGCGAAAATCCTTGCCTTCCGGCAGGGTCTGGCCGCCATCGACAACCACCGTCGTGCCGGTGATGTAGGCGGCATCGTCGGAAGCGAGAAACAGCGCTGCGTTGGCGATGTCGCGTGGCGTGCCCAGCCGGCCGAGCGGGATCGCTTCCTGCATGGTGCGGATGAATGCCTCCGACCGATGCTGCTTCACCCCTTCGGTCAGGATGTTGCCTGGCTCAAGTCCATTGACGGTGATGCCGTAGCCGGCGAACTCCAGGGCCGCCGACTTGATGAAGCCATTGATGCCGGCCTTGCTCGCCGAGTAATGGCCATGGCCAGGGCTGGTGACGCGTGGCCCGGTGATCGACGACGTGAAGATCATGCGGCCGTATCCCTTCTCGCGCATGACCGGAAGTGCCGACCTGGCGGCCAGGAATGTGCCCTTGAGGTTGACGCCCAGCACGGCGTCCCACTCCTCCGGTGAGGTGTTCTCGATCAGTGTCCACGGATAGATGCCGGCGTTCTGCACCAGGATGTCGAGCGTGCCGTAGGCTGCGACGGCAATGCCGACGGCCTTGCGGGTGTCCGTAAAAGAGGAAACGTCGATCTGCGTGAACTGCCCGCCAAGCCGTTCGGCCGTCGCCTCGCCCGCTTCCACTTCCCGGTCGGCGATGACGACCTTCGCCCCTTCCTCCACGAACCTCTCGGCGATTGCCGCACCGATGCCGCGCGCGGCGCCGATCACCAGCGCGACGCGGTTTTCCAGCCTCAATGTCATCGAAGCAATTCCTCTTTTGAGTTGTGTGCAGTGGTGGGGCAGCTTGCTATTTGAAGCCCGACATCGAGATGCCTTCGATGAACTGCTTCTGGGCAATCAGGAAAGCGACAATGATCGGCGCCACGGAAATCAGCACGGCCGCCATCATCAATGTCCATTTGCCGGCATATTGCTGCTGCAGGAGCGCAAGCCCTACCGGCAAGGTGGTGGTCTGCATATCGCTCGGCAGATAGATCAGCGCCGTGAACAGGTCGTTCCACGAAAACATGAAGGCGAAGATGGCAAAGGCGGCGAGCGCAGGCTTGGCCAGCGGCAGATAGATGCGCCAGTAGATGGTGAGCAGGCTTGCCCCGTCGATGCGCGCGGCTTCAGCCAGTTCGATCGGTATGGTCTTGAAATATTGCCTGAGCAGGAAGGTACCGAAGGCACCACCGAGGAAACTCGGCAGGTACATCGGCACCTGGGTGCCATAGAGGCCGAGCCATTTGAACAGGATGAACTGCGGGATGGTGGTGATCTGCTGCGGCACCATCAGCGTGATCAAGAGCAGGAAGAACAGTGCGTCGCGGCCACGGAAACGAGTCACTGCAAAGATGAAGGCGCCCATCGAACAGGTCAGCAACTGTCCGAACGTTGCGATCATGGCGATCTTGAAGGAGTTCCACAGCATGATGTGGAACGGCATGATGGTCCAGATGTCGCGGTAGTTGGCGAACGTGAAGATCGGTGGGATCAGCGAGCGCGAATACTGATCGGCCGGCAGTTTCAGCGATGTCGAGACCATCCAGATGAATGGCGCGACCATGACAATGCCACCGGTGAGCAGTAGCGCCACGGCAACGACATTGCCACGGATTTCCTCGGCACGGCGGCTCATGCTTCTGCTCCGAATTTCTTCTGGATGCGGATGTAGAACAGGGTGAACAGCGCAATGATGGCCGTCAGCACAACAGCCTGGGCCGCGGCATCACCCATGCGGAAGAAGCGAAAGCCGGTGCGGTAGACCGAGAAGACCAGTGTCGGGAAGGTCGAATTGCCGTTGGACAGGCGCGTCAGCATGTAGATGTAGTCGAAAGCCTGGAAGGCGTGGATGGTGGAGAGCACGCCCTGGAAGAACAGGCTGGGCACCATGGCCGGCAGCGTCACGTAGATGAGGCGTTGCCAGGTAGTGGCTCCGTCGACGCGTGCAGCTTCATACAATTCGCGCGGGATCGCCTGCAGTCCGGCCAGGAACACGATCATGCCCTCGCCTATGGCGCCCCAAACATTCACGATGACGACGGAATAGAGAATGACCCTCGGTCCGAGCCAGTTGACCGGGTTGCCCCCCAGGGCCGTGATGAAGGAGTTCAGCACGCCCTGGTCCTGTGCGAAGATCCAACTCCACAGCAAACCGACCGCCGTCGGCGATGACACCACCGGCAGGAAGAACAACGCGCGCAGCAGCGAGATGCCGCGGATGTGGCGGTTCATGAGGCAGGCCACGGCAAAGCCGATGGCGAGGGTCAGCGGTACATAGATCAGCGAGAACAGCGTCGTGTTGATCAGCGCCGTGCCGAACATGCGGTCATTGGGAAGGCTGCTGTAGTTGCTCGTGCCCGCCCATTTGATCGGGGTCAGCATATCCCAGTCGAAAAAGCTCAACGCCAGCGTGGCGAGCACGGAGCCGAACACGCCGATGGTGAGGCCGAGCAATGTCGGCGCGAGCAGCAGGAGCAAACTTGCGCGCTCGCCCCTGAGTGGCTTTAAAGTACTGGACAAGGCAATCCCCGGAAAGGCCGATCGGTCTAACGATTGTTGGCGAGGACTTCGTCGCCCGCGGCAACCGCTTCATTGATCGCGTCGGCGATCGGAACTTCCCCGCTCCAGGCACGGTGCAATGCATCACCCACCGCGGAAGCCCACTCTTCGTAACCCTTGAACACCGGCTTCAGATGCGCGTAGGCAAGCGCATCGACGAACAGCTTGTGGTCGATCGGCGCATTCTTCTGAACAAGATAGGCAGGGCTTGACGTGATCGCCTCCTGGATCGGGATTGCAAAGCCCAGTTGCGCCAACTCCTCCTGGGCATGCGGGCCGATGGCAAATTTCAGCAGCTCCCAGGCCTCCTTGGGATGTTGCGTTGTCGAGGAAATGGTGAAACCGGCACTGTTGATGCTGGTGGCGCGTCCAGCCGGCCCTTTCGGCATCGGAGCCACACCCCATTTGAAGGCAGCGGGTACATAATCGGGTACCGACCAATGGCCGCTGACGCCCATGGCGGTAACGCCTGCCTGGAAACCGTCGAGGCCGAATTGCCGGAGTTGCTCGCTCGTCGGGATCGACTTGTCGTCGAGGACCATGCCGGCAATGAAATTCCACGCCTTCATGGCTTCCGGGCTGCCGATCAGCGTCTTGCCGTTCTTCACATCGACGATCTCGGCACCATAGGACCACAGCACGCTGCTCCAGAACACCTCCATGTCGATCAGTTCGGCGAACAGGCCCCATTGGTCGATGGTGCCGTCACCATTTTTGTCCCTGGTCAGTTTCTTGGCAGCGACGCGCAGGTCGTCCCATGTCCAGGTGTCGGAGGGATAGGCAACACCGGCGGCGTCGAACATGTCCTTGTTGTAGAAAAGCGCGATGGTCTGGATATCACGCGGCAGCCCATAATAGCCGTCGGGCGTCCTGTAGGCTTCGAGCGAGATCGGGAAGACGCCTTTCAGAAGGTCCGGTTCCGCATCGACGAAAGGCTGAAGGTTGAGCAACGCACCACGCGCCTGCCAGTCGGGATAGTTGGAAGCGTCCATCGCAAAGACGTCGGGAGCGGTGCCGCCGGCGACCAGAACGCGCAGCTTCTCCCAGTAGGAATCCCAGTCGTTGACCTCGACCTTCAGCTTGATGCCAGGATGCGTCTTTTCGAAATCGGCGGACAGTTTTTGCCACACGGCGATGTCGACCGGCCCACCGAACAGCGTCATCGTCAATTCGGTCTCTGCCAGTGCTGTCGAGCACCAGAGGACGCTGCCCGCCAATGCAACACCACGCGAAACACGCCCCAGCCAATCTGCCATCTTCGTTCCTCCCTTGCCCGGCCGAACGCCCGGTCGCTTCTTGTTCACCCCTGTGGCGGATCAGATCGCCCGCCTTGCGCAACTGCGCTGTGCCACCCCCTCCCGACCACCAGAGTTGCAGGATTTTGAGTTGGAACGGCAGTTTTGTTGATAGCCAGATTATTGCAGAAAGCGGATAAAACTACCTATTTGAGGCCAATAAATTCCTGAATCCCAGCCTTCATCTGGACGATTGCGGTCAGCTTGGCTAGCTTTGAGCCCTATCGCACAACCGCTCACTGATGCGTCGAACAAGGCTCGCCGCAATGGATGTCTCGTCACCGCCACCCGAACTTGCGTCGTCCAAGCGCCTGAGCGTGCCTCGGCGCGGAAAGCTGTCCGCCGCAGTTGAGGATGACAGCGATTTCCTGCCGAGGGATAGCTTCTTCGCCGATCTGCAGGTGGCGGAAGCAATGCCACTGGCGCACTGGCACGACCATGTCGAATTCAACTTCATGGTATCCGGCTCGATGACCTACCTGTTCAACGGCAACCGCATCGTCCTGCAGCCGGAGATGCCTTATTGTTTCTGGGCAGGCGTGCCCCATCAGGTGGTCAAGGTGACGGAACCGGCGCGGCTGATCTGCGCCTACGTACCCTTCGCGGCGTTCCTCGCACTCACCCTGCCCGACGCGTTCAAGACATCGGTCCTCAACGGCCGCATGATGACCTTGGCCGAACCCGACCCGATGGACAACCTGCTGTTCCAGCGCTGGGCCCGGGAATGGACGCCGGCACCCAGCGAGGCCCTGGCTCAGATTCTGCGCGAAGAAATGCGACTGCGCGTCCGACGGCTTGCATTGCGCAGTGTCGCCGCTGAAATCGACGACCGCTCCGGCCTGAAAGTCAATGAGCCGCAAGGGCTTGCCACCGCCAAGACCAAGGCCGATGACCGGCTGATCGATCGCGTGCAGAAAATGACGAACTTCATCAACAAGGAGTTCGCGAACGACATCCAGCTGGCGGATATCGCCAGAGTATGCGGCCTGCATCCTACCAACGCCATGGCCGCTTTCAAAAGTGTGCTCGGCGTCACCATCGCCCACTACATTCGCCGCCAGCGTCTCAGCCACGCCATGATGATGCTGGCCGACACCGATCGCTCGATCATCGAGATCGCTTTTGCCTGTGGTTATGGCTCATTGAGCCGCCTCTATCATGCTTTCCAGAGTCAGCTGGAAATGACACCGCGGGACTATCGCAAGCAGTTCCGATCATAGCCAATTGTCAGTATAATATTGAAATCAGCATTCTATAGTGAAAACCTCGACAAATTATCGAGGTTGAGCACCCAGACAATCGCCCGTCTCGGCATCGAACAAATGCAAACATTCCGTTCGTGGGGTGAGATACACCGCGTCCCCTCTTGTCCAGCGTGGCCGCTCCGTGGTCTGAACCGTTAGCTGCCGTCCCTCCACATCGACCAACAAGGTCGTGAAGGCACCATTCATCTCGACGGTGGCGACACGGCCAGGAATGGGTCCGGTTTCAGTCAGCGCGACATGTTCGGGGCGAAACCCGCACGACACCGCCCTGCCTGCCTCGCCACGTTTGCCGGCGGGCAAGCGCAACCGACAATCGGCGTTGACACGAACATGCAGTCCGCCGTCGGCTACCTCGAGGTGCCCGTCGACGAAATTCATTGCCGGCGAGCCGATGAAGCCGGCGACATGGAGGTTGATCGGGTGATCGTAGAGTTCGAGCGGTGTACCGATCTGCTCGACGCGACCGTCGCGCATGACGACGATACGGTCGGCCATGGTCATGGCCTCGACCTGGTCGTGCGTGACATAGATCGCAGTGGTACCCAGCCGCTGCTGCAGCGCACGGATTTCGCCGCGCATGACGACGCGCAGCTTGGCATCGAGATTGGACAGCGGTTCGTCGAACAGGAACACCTGCGGATTGCGTACAATGGCACGGCCCATGGCAACACGCTGGCGTTGGCCACCGGACAGTTGCTTCGGGAAACGCTCGAGATAGTCGGCGAGACCCAGAATCTGGGCTGCCTCGCGCACGCGGCGGTCGATCTCGGCCGACTTCTCGCCGCGCAATTTCAGCGAGAAGCCCATGTTCTGGTGCACCGTCATATGCGGATAAAGCGCATAGTTCTGGAATACCATCGCGATGTCGCGTTCCTTGGGCGAGATATCGTTGACGACCCGCCCGCCGATGCTGACCGTGCCTTCCGTGATTTCCTCAAGCCCGGCGATCATGCGCAGCAGCGTGGACTTGCCGCAGCCGGACGGGCCGACGAGAACCAGGAACTCGCCATCGCGTACGTCGATGTTGACGTCATGCGTGACACGCAGATGGCCATATTGCTTGTTGATGTTCCTGAGTTCGACGCCGGCCATGAAAACCGCTCCTAGAGCAACCCCAGCAAAAACATACAGCGATTTTTGCGTCCGGAATTGCGTAAAAACAGACAGTTAGAATATTCTCGCGCTTTCGCAAAAGCGCAAACACCCTATTGATAGCTGGGCAGAAGGTTGCCGTGGGCGACGATCAGGTCGTCGACAAGCGAAACGATCTCGTCCAGCGAAAGCTGTGCGGCGGTGTGCGGATCGAGCATGGCGGCTTGATAGATGGCCTCACGCCTGGAGGTCAACGCTGCCTCTACCGTCATTTCCTGCACATTGACATTGGTGCGCATGATGCCGGCGAGCTGTGGTGGCAGCTTGCCCATGCGCACCGGCTGGATGCCGTTGCGATCGACATGGCAAGGCACCTCGACGCCACAGCCTTCGACCAGATTGTCGATCAGGCGGTCGTTGCGGACATTGCCGTAGATCAGCGACGGCTTGCCGGTCACCATCGAATGGATGATGGCCGCTGCGTATTCGTTGCTCTTGCAGACCTCCAGCGGCTTGTCCGGATCGGCCAGTTCCTCACGCAGCCGGTTCCAGTCGGCGATCTGCTCTTCACACCACACCGGATACTGGTCGAGAATGACCTTGTAGCGGTCGATGATGTCTTCGCGGCCCGGCTTGATAAACCAGGAATTGTATTCGGAGAAATGGGTACTGGATTCAGTCACGAAGTGCCCGAAGCGGCGCAGGACCGCGAAACGGACGGAATCATCCTGCGGGAAGCTTCCCTCCGCCGCCATCCGCCGAAGCCTCGGATAGAGATCTTCACGCGAGCCGTCGGCAAGGCGCTTTTCGAACTTCAGGAAGAAGGAAACGTGGTTCAGGCCGGCGCAGGTGTAGTCGATATCGGCGATATCTTCGCCGAGGCAGCGGGCGAGATGGCCGGACGTCTCCTGGACGCTGTGGCACAGGCCGACATAGCGGATATCGGATGCAGCACGGGTCGTTGCCCAGGTGTTCATGGCCATCGGGTTGACGTAGTTCATCATCAGCGCATTCGGGCAGAGCTCGCGCATGTCCCTGGCGATGTCCAGGATCACCGGAATGGTGCGCAGTGCGCGGAAGATGCCGCCGATGCCCAGCGTGTCGCCAATGGTTTGACGCAGGCCATATCTCTTCGGCACCTCGAAGTCGGTGACGGTGGCCGGACGATAACCGCCCACCTGCATCATCAGGATGACGAAATCGGCATCCTTCAGCGCGGTGCGACGATCCAGTGTCGCCTCGACCTTCAGTCTGGTCAGGCCAAGCGTTTCGCCGATGCGGCGCGCCACCGTCTCGGAGGTCGAAAGTCGTTCCGGATCGATGTCGAACAGACTGATTTCCGAATCCTGCAATTCGACATTGCTCAAGACGTCGCTGAGAATGTTCTGGGCGAAGACGGTGGAGCCCGCGCCTACGAGGCAAATCTTGGCCATGAAGAGTTCCTTTTGGTCCGTGAAGCCGATGCCCGGACGGGCGTTCCAAAAGGGAAAATCTACTGTTCAGGCGCAAATTTCTTGCCGGCGAGCCCCTGAAAATTCCCGAAAGACAGTGACCGCCGGGCAGACCAACGGACCGCCCAGCTCAGGCGTCAATGGAATTCGTGGCTCCCCTCGAATTCAGCGGAAAGCCGAATGCCGAATGTGTGCTTGTTGTCGTCGCCATGCTTGTCGAAGGCATAACCTGCGGCGATCTGCCAACTCTCATTGCTGAGGCCCAGATCCTGGCCGAACTTGTAGGCGACAGTCGCATCGAACAGATGTTCGACCAGGTCCGGCTCGTCGGTGATCTGCTCGCGTTGCTGGGTATAGGCGATCGAATAGGTCATCGCCTCGCGCTGCAGTGCTGCCGACACGGTCAGGAACAGGGCTTCGTCGGGACCGCCGCCGAAGTTATCGAACCAGGCGGCTTCCGTGAACAGTTTCAGCGTCAGCTCGCCGCCCAGGGCCACATTGCCGTTCAGTCCCCCAAGCAGCCCGGTTTCGTTGCCGAAACTGTGCTCGCCGCCCTTCTGATAGCGTGCCCCCAGGCGATATCCGAATGTGCCCTCGTCATAACAGCCTGCAGCGCCAGCCCCGAGGCATCCGGCGAAATCAAGTGCTACCGAGGAAATACCGTCGCTGTTGCCCGCGCCGCCATCTTCCAGGGTGTGGCGGCCACGATTGGTGAACAGCGATTCCGACAGGGAGCTGCGATCCACCCCGAAGGCTGCAACCTCGATTTCATTGTGGAAGCTGCCCGTCTCAAAGCCATAGGCGACCGAAGCGCCCACGCGTTCCTTCAGCTCATAGTTACCGGCGAGGTCAGTGCCGTGGATACCGGGCGTAATGTCCCAGGCCTTGCCGAAAGCCGGATGGAACTTGCCGACGCGCAGTCCAATCCCACCGATATGGAACTGTGCATTGAGCTCCGAGACATAGGTGCCGACGTGGTGAAAATACTGGTTCACACCCAGTTCCTCGTCCTTCACCTCCTCCGTGATGAGATGGCCGAAAAACGCAACGCCTTCGACCGGACGATAAGAAGCGGTGAATTCGACCGTCGGCGCGGCGACGAAATAGTCGTCGTCGGCATGGTGTGGAAACCGGTTCCAGTTCCCAACCGTTTCCATGTAGGCATAGTAGTCGATGCAAGGTGCGCTGCATTCGCCAGCCGACGCCCGCTCGATACCGGTGAAAGCTGTTGTAGCCAGAGCAATTCCAGCAAAAGTGCGCAGCGATTTTGCGTTCGGAAGTGCGTAAAAACGAAGAATTGGAGCGTTTCCGCGTTTCCACGAAAAGCGCAAACGCTCCAATATAGCGGGCGCAAAAAGCCAGTATCGGTTCATGAGATGCTCCGTCCTTCCCCTCTGAAAGAGCTTCGGACGGTTTTATTTGCCGGCTCCCATGCCGCTCTCCGTCCGGTGCAAAAGCTGCGCCGGACAGCCGAGATCGTCTTGTCGAAGTTCGAGCGATCACTCCTGGAAACAAGCGATTTGGGTAACTTTGGCTCAGGCGGCCGCCTCTCCCGGCGCGCTGGCCGCGCGATTTGCCAGCTCTGCCTGCTTCCGCCTTGCAGCACGCGATGCTAAAGCAATTCCAGCAAAAAGAGCGTAGCGGTTTTGCGTGCGGAATTGTGCAATAACAAAGAGTTAGAGCGGTTCCGTGGTTCCGCAAGGCGGAAACGCTCCAATCATCGCCAGTCTCTAACCGAATTGGAACGACCCTTGGCCAGCCCCGATGTGACGAAGAAACTCCCCGTGATCGAAATCTGCGTCGAAGGCATCGATGGCCTGCTTGCCGCCGAGCGTGCCGGCGCCGACCGCGTCGAGCTCTGCGCCAGCCTTGTCGAGGGCGGCATCACCCCGAGCCTCGGCACCGTTCGCCTGGCGCTGGAACTGGCCAGGATCCCGTTCCATGTCATCGTGCGTCCACGTGGCGGCGACTTCCTCTATAGCGAGACGGAATATCGCTCCATGCTGGCCGATGTCGCTGCGCTTCGCGAACTCGGCGTCGCCGGTGTCGTGGTCGGCTGCCTGACTGCCGATGGTAAAATCGACGAAGAGCGCATGACTGGCCTCGTTGATGTTGCCGGCCCACTCGCGGTCACCTGTCACCGCGCCTTCGACATGACACGCGACCCGACCGAGGCGCTCGAAGCGTTGATCCGCTGCAAGGTCGGACGTGTGCTCACCTCTGGCCAGCGCGACACTGCCGTTGAAGGCGCAGATCTTTTGGCGGCGCTCGTCAAACAGGCCGCCGGCCGCATCATCATCATGGGTTGCGGCGCACTCGATCCTCAGAACATCGGCGCAGTAAGGGCAAAGACCGGACTGACCGAAATGCATTTCGCTTCGCTCAGGGACGAGGCCAGCGGCATGCTATACCGCAACCCGCATGTCGGCATGGGCGGTGACGACCTCGACCGTGAATATCGCAACACCCTGACCGACGAGGTGCTTGTCGCGACGACCATCAAGGCTGCGCGCACGTGACGAACACCATCGAAGCCGTCCAAGCCGCAGACGAAGCTGCCGTGCTCGCACTCAACAACGAGAACGCCGCCGAATTGTCCTGGCTGAAACCGGAAGAGCTTTCCGCACTGGTCGGCACGTCATTTTCGGCAAGCCGTATCGGTGATCTCGAGGCTTTCCTGCTGACTTTCGACCAGACGGCAACCTACAGCAGCCCGAATTTTCTTTGGTTCAGGGAACGCTATCCACGTTTTGTCTATGTCGACCGCATCGTGGTTGCAGCCGACGCTCGCGGACGCGGTCACGCGCGACGGCTCTATGAAGACCTCTTCGCACGCGCAGAGGCGGCAGGGCATGAGGTCGTCACATGCGAAGTGAACCTGGACCCACCCAACCCGACCTCGGATGCCTTCCATGCCGCCCTCGGTTTCCGGCAAGTCGGCGAGGCGGTCATCCACGGCGGCAAGAAGGCCGTCCGCTACTATGCAAAGCAATTGAAGGCTTAGGTTCGCAAAGGACGCGGTTCGATCGAACCGCGTCCTTTCAAACATTACTGGAACAGCGGCAAGGCGCTGGCCAGTGTCATCAGGAAACCCCACGCCAGCGGGATGCCGACCAGCAGCCAGGCGAGCAGCAGCTTGACTGAACTGCCTTGTGTTTCGTTGGCCATATTGTCCTCCCTCAGGCTGGCTGTTCGACTCTCATGTGAAAGCGCTCGTTCACCGGCCGCATCATAAGATTGAGCACAAACCCGACAACCAGCAGACCGGCCATGATGTACATCGTGACCGTATAGGCGTCTGCCTTCGCCACACCGCTGTCGATCTGATACTGCCGAATGTAGTTGACCAGCACAGGTCCGAGCACGCCAGCGACCGACCACGCGGTCAGCAGGCGTCCATGGATCGCGCCGACATAACGCACGCCGAACACGTCGCGCAGATAGGCGGGTATGGTGGCGAAACCACCGCCATACATCGACAGGATGACGCCGTAGAACAGCACAAAGAAGAAGATACTGCCTGTCTGACCGGTCCACGGCACCGCAGCGTAGAGAATGACGCCAAGCAGGAAGAAGATGGCGTAAGTGGTTTTACGGCCAATGAAATCGCTGGTCGATGCCCAGAAAAAACGGCCCAGCATGTTGAAGATCGACAGCAGGCCGACGAAGCCTGCGGCAGCAGCCGGCGAAATACGCCCCGGGAACATTTCCTGGCTCATCGCCGATGCCTGACCAAGCACCCCGATGCCTGCGGTCACGTTGAGGCAGAGCACACCCCACAGCAGCCAGAATTGCGGCGTCTTCAACGCATCATCCAGATGAACGTTGGCGCTCGTCACCATTGCGCTCTGTTTCACCGGCGGCGTCCAGCCGGCCGGCCGCCAGCCATCCGGAGGGACACGCACCAGCGTTGCGCCGATCATCATGAAGATGAAATAGACGACGCCCAGCACCAGGAAGGTTTCGGCAACGCCCACGTGACTGTCGGTCGAAAACAGCTTCATCAAGTAGACCGAGAGCGGCGAAGCGATGAAGGCGCCGCCGCCGAACCCCATGATTGCCATGCCGGTCGCCATACCGGGCCGGTCCGGGAACCAGGTGATCAAAGTCTTGACGGGAGAGATGTAGCCGAGGCCCAGGCCGATACCGCCGATGACGCCGTAACCCAGATAGATGATCCAGAGCTGGTGCAGATAAACACCCAGCGCAGAGACGAGAAAGCCGCCCCCGAAACAGCAGGCGGCCAAAGCCATCGCCTTGCGTGGACCGACGCGGTCCAGCCAGCCGCCGCCAAAGGCGGCCGCGATGCCGAGAAAGGCGATCGCGATCGAGAAAATCCAGCCGAGACTGGTCAGCTTCCAGTCGTCAGGCGCGGATTCCGTAATGCCGATCAGCTTCGACATGGGCAGGTTGAACACGCTGAAGGCGTAGGCCTGCCCGATACACAGATGAATGCAAAGTGCTGCCGGCGGCACCAGCCATCGGTTGAAACCGGGTTCGGCGACTGTGTGCGTTCGGTCGAGCCAACTGCCTGGCGCTTCTGTCCTAGCCTGCATCTTACTCCTCCCTCGTCTCGTGCGGGGAGGATAGAACTGCGGCGGAAGCAAGCAACGGCGAATGGCCTCTCCACTACCAATGTCTAATTTCGATCCCGCTAATATGAAAATCCGAAATCCCGGGGGCTAGCGCAAATCCTTGACCAGGAATACTTCCGCGACAGGCTGCAAATGCCCAAACGACACGCTTCCGGCGTCGCGAAAACCATTTCTGCGGTGCCAGGCCTGCGGCTCGGCCTCGTCGGCTTGCGAGGATGTCATCAGGAGCGTTGCGCCCGCGTCCCGCATCGCGGCCTCCAAATGCCGAAACAACGCTGTGCCGATACCGGAACGCCGACGATCGGGAAGCACCATGATCAGATCCATGAAAGGGATCGTTCCCCAGAACCAGCTGAAGCGCAGCAAACCGGCGGGTTCACCCTCCAGCTCCGCGATGATGTATTCGCCGAGCGACAGGCAGCGCCTTATCCATTGTTCGGGCACATGGCGATCGTGCGCCAACAGCCAGTCGAGATGGCAGTTTTCCGCGTGAATGGTTCTTGCATGCATGCTCACATTCCAGTCGCCGGAAGCCTAGCTCGAGTTCAAAACCGATCAGGCAGGCCGGCTGGATCCAACCGGCCGCAATCCGTCAGCAAAAGGGGCATTGCCGGATGCTTCGTCACTGCACAACGGAATATAGGTTCTTATCGTCCAATACTTGCCTTGCGCGCAACGATATAGGGTCGCTTGTCGTCGCCCTTGGCAGCATGGTTCTCAACGGCGAGAATCTCGAAACCGGCGAGTGCAATGCAAAGGCTGAGCTCCTTCGTGCTGAAGGTGCCGGCATAAGGCGCCTTGCCGATCATGCGCAGCGCCGGCAGAAGCGCCAGGCGGATCAGCGGGTTCATGTCACCGAGACAAGGCGTCTTGGAAACGAACAGTCCGTTTGCAGCGAGCAGGTCGTGAATGCCGCGCAGCGTACCCGGCAGGTCGCGTACGAGATGGAGATAGTTGAAACCGAGAACCGCGTTGAAGAGCCCGACGTCGGTGTGCAGGGCTTCAACGGTTGCCGTGCGGAATTCGAGCCCCGGGATCGGCGCAGCCGCATGTTTTTCCGAGGCGATCGCGATCATGGCTGGAGAAAAATCGGTCGCCAGGTAACCCCTCACCGCATCTGCCAGCCGCAATGCGGTCGTTCCCGTGCCGCAGCCAAGTTCGAGCACATGATCGTCGGAGTTAAGCTGCGACCGCGTTCGATCGAGCGTTCGTTGATATCCGTCCTCGTCTGCGATCGCGGATTTGGCGTAGTTCCGCGAACTTCGGTCCCAGAAACGGGCGTCGCTCGCAACGCTCATTCAGAGTGCTCCCCATGCAGCTATCGGATTTCGTGCATAGAAGGCACGCATTACCTGAGCATTGCGTCAGCAATGATACTTCACGAAACGACGAGACCCCGCAGAATGTCTAAGCGAACGCTGCCGACAGGCCGAGAAAAAGGAGCCGCAAGGCTCCCTTCTCTTGAATGCGCTCGCCGTCAGCCGTTGGCGGCGGCGACCGCACGCTTTGCCATGACGCTGATCAGGTTTGCCCGGTAGTCGGCCGACGCATGGATATCCGTCATCAGGTTGTCCGCCGATATTCTGGCACCCGCGACCGCCGATGGATCAAACGACCCGGCCAATGCGGCCTCGATCGTCTTCGCACGGAAGACGCCATTGTCGCCGGCTCCGGTGACGGCGACACGCACGTCATCCTTGCCGGTCGCATTGCCCTTGGTCACGAACACACCAACAATGGCATAGCGCGAAGCAGGGTTGCGGAACTTCTGGTATGCCGCCTTGGCGGGCGCGGTGAAGGTCACCGCCGTAACGATTTCGCCGTCCTTCAGGATCGTCTCGAACAGCCCCTTGAAGAACTTTTCGGCGGCTATCTCGCGCTTGTTGGTGACGATCGTTGCCCCCAATGCCACCATGGCGGCCGGATAGTCGGCCGCCGGATCATTGTTGGCGATCGAGCCGCCGATCGTGCCGCGGTGACGCACTGCCGGATCGCCGATCATCGAAGCCAGTTCGGCCAATGCCGGACAAGCCTTCTGCAGCTTGGCATCGGTCGAAACCTCATAGTGCGTTGTGGCCGCGCCGATGGTGACGGTCTTGCCGCTGACCTTGACGCCCTTCAGCGCGGCTATCCTGGACACGTCCACAAGATCCGACGGCGCCGCAAGGCGTGTTTTCATGGCCGGGATCAACGTCATGCCACCCGAAAGCAGCTTGGCATCATCGGTTTTCAGCAGCTTCACCGCATCGGCGACGGAATTGGCGCGATGGTAGTTGACGGAGTACATGGTTTCTTTCTCCCTTCGGGAGAGAGTGAGTAGCGAATAGTGAGTAGGGAATTCTTTCCCACACCGCCGCTCTGCTCACCACTCCCTATTCGCTATTCACTTCCTCAGTGTTTCTGCGCCGCCGCCCACACCCTTGAAGGCGAGGCCGGCATGGTGAAATCGGCGATGCCCAAGGCATCGGTAAGGGCATTTATGACCGCGGGAGGCGAGCCTATGGCACCTGCCTCGCCGCAGCCCTTGATGCCGAGAGGATTGCCGGGGCACGGCGTGTTCGAGGTCGAAACCTTGAAGGACGGCAAGTCGCCGGCGCGCGGCATGGTGTAATCCATGTAGCTTGCCGTCAGCAGCTGGCCGCTGGCATCGTAGAAAGCGCCTTCCAGCAAAGCCTGGCCCACGCCTTGCGCAATGCCGCCATGCACCTGCCCCTCGACGATCATCGGATTGATGATGTTGCCGAAATCGTCAGCCGCCACGAACTGGATGATCTCGGTCAGGCCGGTTTCCGGATCGACCTCGAGCTCGCAGATGTAGCAACCTGCCGGGAAGGTGAAATTGGTCGGATCGTAGAAGGCCGTCTCCTTGAGGCCGGCCTCCATGCCACCCGGCAGATTGTGCGCGGTGTAGGCGGCGAGCGCCATCTGGAACCACGGCACGTTCTTGTCGGTTCCGGCCACTTTCAGCGCGCCGTTCTCGATGACGATGTCACCTTCGTCGGCTTCCATAAGATGCGCCGCGATCTTCTTGGCCTTGGCCTCGACCTTGTCGAGAGCCTTGACGATGGCACTCATGCCGACAGCTCCCGAACGCGAGCCATAGGTGCCCATGCCCATCTGCACCTTGTCCGTGTCGCCGTGGACGATGCTGATGGAGTCGATCGGCAGGCCGAAGCGTCCGGCGACCAGCTGTGCGAAGGTGGTCTCATGGCCCTGGCCGTGACTGTGCGAACCGGTCAGCACCTCAATGGTACCAACCGCATTGACGCGCACTTCAGCCGATTCCCACAAGCCGACGCCGGCGCCCAGGGAGCCGACCGCCGCCGATGGTGCGATGCCGCACGCCTCAATGTAACAGCTCATGCCGATGCCACGCAGCTTGCCAGCCTTCCTGGCCTTGTCGCGCCGCTTGGTGAAACCGGCATAGTCGGCGGCTTTCATGGCGGCTTCGAGCGAAGCGCCATAGTCGCCGGCGTCGTAACACATGATCACCGGTGTCTGATGCGGGAACTGGGTAATGAAATTGGTACGTCTCAGTTCCGCGGGAGACACGCCGAGTTCTCGCGCAGCCGTTTCGATCGTGCGCTCGAGCAGATAGGTCGCTTCCGGTCGTCCGGCCCCGCGATAGGCGTCAACGGGCGCGGTGTTGGTATAAACGGTGCGCACATTGGCGTGGATGGCAGGGATGTTGTACTGGCCCGACAACAGCGTGGCGTAGAGATAGGTCGGCACCGAAGACGAAAAGAGCGACATGTAGGCGCCGAGATTGGCGACGGTATCGACCTTCAGGCCGGTGATGCGGTTGTTCTTGTCGAAGGCCATCTCCACCGTCGAGTGATGGTCGCGGCCATGCGCGTCGGTCAGGAAGCTCTCGGTACGGTCGGCGACCCATTTCACCGGCACGCCCGCCTTCTTGGAAGCCCACAGGCAGACGACTTCTTCCGGATAGATGAAGATCTTGGAGCCGAAACCGCCACCGACATCGGGGGCGATCACACGCAGTTTGTTTTCCGGCGCAACGTTGTAGAAGGCGCTCATCACCAAGCGTGCGACATGCGGGTTCTGTGATGTCGTCCAGCAGGTGTAATGATCCTCCCCCTTGTCGTAATGCCCGAGCGCCGCGCGCGGCTCCATGGCGTTGGGAACCAGGCGGTTGTTGACGATCTTCATGCGGGTGACATGATGCGCCGCCTTGATGGCAGCATCCGTCGCCTTGGCGTCGCCGATCTCCCAGTCGAAGATCAGGTTGTTCTCGGCTTCGGGATGCAGCTGTGGCGCACCCTTCTCCAGCGCCCTCACCGCATCGACGACGGCTTTCAGTTCCTTGTAAGTGACCTCGACAGCCTCTGCAGCATCGCGCGCCTCGCCCTTGGTGTCGGCGATCACAATCGCTACCGCATCACCAACATAACGAACGCGGTCGAAGGCGAGTGGCGACCAGGCCCCCATCTTCATCGGCGAACCATCCTTTGAGTGGATCATCCAGCCACAGATGAGATTGCCGATACCGTCCGCCTTCAATTCCTTGCCGGTCAGGACGGCGACGACGCCAGGCATGGCCTGCGCCTGTTTGACATCGATCTTCTTGATCTGCGCATGCGCATGTGGGCTGCGCACGAAGACCGCATGTTTCATGCCGGGAACCACCATGTCGTCGACATAACGGCCGGCGCCGGTGATGAAGCGCTTGTCTTCCTTGCGAGTGACGCGAGCGCCAATTCCTTCCATACCCATCAAAATTCTCCTCCGGAACCTTGAAGTGAATTCGTTCTGGCCGGTTCAGCCGCGCTTTGCGACCAGTCCCTGATCGATTTGCAGCAATGGGCAGACGCCGGCCGGTTGTTCGCCTTGGTGCTGCTCAGGCAGCCTTCTTCGCCTTTGGCTTCGATGCCTTCGACATCGCTTGAGAAGCAGCCAGTATCGCCTTGACGATGTTATGGTATCCGGTGCAGCGGCAGATGTTGCCTTCAAGCTCTGCGCGCACCGTTGCCTCGTCGAGTCCCTCGGGATGACGCGCAATCATGTCCGTCGCAGTCATGATCATGCCCGGGGTGCAAAAGCCGCACTGCAGGCCATGATGTTCCTTGAAGGCTTCCTGCACGGGATGCAGGTCCGCACCGTTGGCGATGCCTTCGATGGTCACGACTGTCGAACCGGATGCCTGGGCGGCCAGCATCGAGCAGGATTTCACCGCCTTGCCATCGACATGGACGACACAAGCGCCGCACTGCGAGGTATCACAACCGACATGCGTGCCGGTCAGTCCTTGATGTTCGCGTAGAAAATGAACCAGAAGCGTGCGGTCCTCGACGGCGGCGCGCACCTGTCTGCCGTTCACGGTCAACGAAATGTCCGACATGAAGCCTCCCTGGGTGTTCAACCTCGGTAGACTGCCGGTTTCCTCCGGACGGACCGGCAGACCGCTATTCTTGTGTTCTGGAATCGCTTGGAAATTCGCTCCCAACATCTCCGTTTTGCGAGAATGCAATCCGGCCAATACGCCGTATATTGTACTTTCGGTCACGGGCTCAGGACAGCCCCCATTGCCATTCGGGGAGGCCTATTGCAACAATGCGGGCGGCGTTGAGGAGCGCCGACAAAATTGGGGAGGAGAAGCTGGTCGCTTCGCGGACGCGCTATGCGTGCGGCCTGTCGGCGCTCACTTCAAGCGAGCCCGATGCGGAACATTTTGCGGCCGAAATCGCTCGGGAAGCCGATGCGATCGGTGCCGGCTACATGTTGCTGTTTTTCTCGCAAAGCCTGATCGATGCGCAGACGCTCGCGGATGCGCTGAAACGACATGTCCCTGCCCTGGCCTACGCCGCCTGCTCCACCGCCGGCGAGATCACGCCGGATGGGTTGGAAGAAGGCCATATGCTGGCGATGCTGCTGCCTTCGGCCACCTTCACCGTTGCCAGCGCCATGGTGCAGGACCTGTCGTCATCGGCGATGGACGGCATCACCGGCGAGGTGGAGGTGCTGCGACGCACGCTGCGCGCCACCAGCAAATATGCGCGTGCCGGCAATGTCTTCGCGCTCTGTTTCATCGACGGCCTGTCCTACGCGGAAGAAGCCGTCACGTCGGCGATCCACTGGGGCCTGGACGACATCCCGTTGCTCGGCGGGTCGGCCGGCGACGATCTCAAATTCGAGACCACCACGCTGATCAGCAATGGCCTTGTCGCTTCCGACTGCGCCATTGTCGTGCTCATCGCCACGACCATCCCGTTCCACGTCTTCAAAACCGACAATTTCGTACCGACTGACGAAAAACTGGTGGTGACGGCGTCCGATCCCGATCACCGCATCGTGCGCGAATTCAACGCCGATGTCGCAGCCACCGAATATGCC